>JAABUP010002784.1_pt1 | contig 32693 bp, 34 predicted proteins | sample 5559201 | NCBI WGS metagenome assembly JAABUP01 (sample SAMN10711887, study PRJNA513373) | rock metagenome | isolation source: Antarctica rocks | place: Antarctica
AGCCCTCGCCGAGATCGGCCAACGGCTCAACCCCCGCCGCCGCCGCCGCAGCTACCCACGCGTGCAGAAACGCTGCGGTCGCTACCGCTTCAACCGAAAACAGCCCGGCGACCGCGGCGTGTTCCACGCCGGGGATCCCATGATCAAAGTACTGGCACCAGGATGCGTAAGTTAATGGCATTGCCACCAAAGACTCCTCGAGTCCACCGATGTGCGCGAGCAGCGCTTGAGAGGAGACGGCGCCGTCGGAGCGGATCCCGATCGGATACCTGTACCGGTAGTCGTCGGAGATCTGCCTGAGCGCCGCGTCACCGACCGTGAGGTGGTCGGCGGCGGCGGTGTTGCTGCCGGCGTTCCCCGCCCGTAGCGTCCCGGTGAGTGCCTCGTTGGTGTTGTCACAGAACGCGAGCAAGGGGTGATAGCCCCAGGTGTGCTTGAACGTGGCGGCAGCGTTTTCCTTCTCCGAATGCGCCATCACGATCGTCGCATCAAGATCGATCATTAGCACCGGTCGGCCGGCCTGGTCAACCAAACCCCGGCCCGCCACCGAGATCGGCGGCAACACCGTGCCCGTCACCTCACCCCGGGCCAGCCAGGCGACCTCCCGGGCCGTCGCCCGCGCCGCGGCCAAGCCGCCAAGATCCGGCTCGGTCACACCGTCGAGCACCCGCCAGCACGTCGAATCCGACGCGAGCCGGGCCGAACAGCCCCGGCTGGTGTGCCAGCGTCGCAATGTCCCTGATCGTCTCCCCACCATCGGCGATCACCACCGCCAGATTGACGAGCACCCGACCAGGATCGTGCGCGGTCTGCGGTGCCAGCCGGTCGGCGAGCACCTCCGACATGGCGTGGGTGAGCCCGGTCCGGTCCGCCATCTCCGCCAACAGCCGACTGCCGGCATGCGGCACCAGTCCGGTCCCGGACGCGGACACCAGCATGGCCGGACGTGTCGCGGTAACCATAGTCCTGGGAGTGCCTCTCCATCAGAGAAAAGTGGTCCTTCGCAAAGCCCATTCCCCCTACAGAGCAGGCACTTTCCGGCGTCCAGACCACCGACACGCCGGACGATCTTGAAGCGCCAGGGCTAGCAGATCGCACAGGCCGCGCTACGCAATCGACGCCTGGCGGCCGGGGTGCGCACGGGACGGCAAGGTGAGAGCGCCGTGCGGCGACTGCGGCAACGCAAGCCAATCGTTATCTGAGCAGCTAGCCGCTGCGGCCTTTCTCTGTTAACCTACAGAGACTACTTCTGGATGACAGAACTCTGTCAGAACGAACGGGGACCACCGATGCTATTTCTCTCGCCGACCCGATTCGGCACGTGGCAGCTGAGGGCGGCACGACTGCTTCCGGCCGGATTGACGCGGTTCCAGTGAGTGCCGGTTCGCACGGCTGCATCTCCACCACCCGGGCTGAGTGCACCGCCTCTCGGCGAAGGCGCTGGCTCAATGACTACTCGTCGCCAAGCACTAGTCACCAAGAAGGGGACGACACATGAGTTCAGCTGTTCGTAGCGTGCGCGCCGTCGTGGCCATTGCCGCCGCCTCTGCGCTGGCACTGACCGCATGCGGTAGCAGTTCAGCAAAGAGCAGCAATTCTGCCGGCAACAAGGTGATCAAGCTCGGCTTTGTCTCGAATTCGGGCGGCCCGTTCGCAAACAACTACAAGACGGCCGCAGCCGGGGCGCAGTATGCGATCAAGAAGATCAACGATGCCGGCGGCGTGAACGGCGCCAAGCTGGAGTTGACCACCGTCGAACTGCAGAAAAACTCGGGCAGCGCGGTGACTGAAGTGCCCAAACTCGCCCAGGACAACGTCGTAGCGATCCTCGGCGCAGTCAGCAGCGCAGACTGCCTAATCGCTTGCGCGACGGCCAACAAGCTCAAGATCCCGATCATCGTACAGGGTGCGGCCGCGCCTGGAGTGCTGAAGGACTCTCGCCCATATGGGTTCGCGATGGCGGCCGTCGATATAAGCAACTCCACGCCGGTGCTGCGGAAGATCGTCTCTGATCTGAACCTCAAGAGGGCCGCGATCATTGAGGACGCCACCAACCCGACGACCAAGGTGCAGGCCCAGATCTATAAGGGCGTATTCAACAAGTCCAACGTCGACCTAGTCAAGACGGTCACCTTCTCCACCGGCGACTCCAGCTTCGCGGCACAGGTCACCGCCCTGGCTGCGGCGAAGCCGGACGTACTCGGTCTCGCGGCAGGTCCTGAAGATGCTGGCCGGATCGCCCGGGAGATCAAGAACCAGGGGCTCAAGGTGCAGCTCATCGGAACAGGCTCGCTGCCGTCCGGTGCCGCTGCGTTCTTCGCCGCCGGTGGCGAGGCTGTACAGGGCACCGTGGCGGCAGCGCAGTACGACCCGCAGAGTCAGGACCCAGTTGCAACGAAGCTGCTCAAGCAGGCCGAAAGCGACACCGGCCAGTCGGATATCCCGCTGAACTTCGCCTACGCCTACGACGCGGTGTACATGCTCAAGAAGGTCATGGACGACAAACAGATCGACGCGGGTAGCGATGTCACCAAGGCCCGCGTGAGCATCCAGACGGGCTTCAACAACCTCGGGACATTCGACGGCATGGCTAGCAAGACCAGCTTCAACCCGGACGGCACGTCCGTGCGGCCGGAACTGAGGGCAGTCTTCAAGGGTTCTACATTCGTCATCGACCACTCGTCGAAACCGGCAAACTGAACGACGGTCTATGTCGAGACACGGAGTGTTAGAGGGATGCTGCTACAGCAATTGTTCAACGGGCTGTTGCTCGGGGCGACCTACTGTCTGGTAGCCCTGAGCTTCAACCTCGTCGTCGGCGCACTGGACCGGCTGAACTTCGCGTTGGGCGAGACCGCGATGGTCGGAGGCATCCTCGGCTCGCTCATCCTGACGAAGTCGCACCTGACCTTCGCCCTGACCTTCCTTATCGTCATAACCGCCGGCGCTGTCCTTGCGGTCCTCGTATACTTCACGTCCTTCAAGTTCGTCAATAAGGAATACCCGACCGCGTCCATCCTCAGCAGCTTGGGTATGGGCATAGTCGTCACCGCTTCGGTCACCAAGATCTTCGGAAGTGACCAGCGGGTGATCCCGGACGTGCTGCCGAAAGTGCGTGTGCACCTTGGGCAAATCACGATTTCGGGCGCGCAGTTCATCATCCTCGGGCTGTCCGTGGTTATGACCGTCGCGCTTTACGTTTTCCTCGAGCGCACGGTGTGGGGCACCGCGATCCGCGGGGTCTCTGACGATGCGACTATGACCTCCCTGCTGGGTGTACCCGTCGAGCGCGTCATCCTGTTGACGTTCGCGCTCTCAGGAGTACTGGCGAGTGCGGCCGGCCTGTTGACCGGTCTGGCATTCCACGCGGTGAGCCCTTTCGATGGTTTCACCACGACGTTGGTCGCACTCATCGTCATCGTCATCGGTGGTCTCGGCAGCGTGACCGGTGGGGTCATCTCCGCGGTAGCGATTGGCATGATTGAGACACTGAGCGTAGCCTACCTGTCGGCGACGTTCAGGGATCTCATTCTCTACATCCTCGTCGGGATAGTTTTGCTGATTCGGCCGCAAGGCCTTCTAGGGCGCAACGCCGGCGTGTTGGAGCGAGTCTGATGTCAGCGTTCACACAGTCAGTTATCCTGCAGGTCGGAATCGATGTACTGCTCGCGTTGGGCTATTGGATTGCGGTGTCCACCGGGAAATACTCGTTCGGCCACGCTGGGTTTATGGCGATCGGCGCGTACACCGCATCGATTCTGACCGTGAAGTTCTCTTGGTCACTGCCGATCGCACTGCTTGCGGCCGCCATGCTCGCGGGCGTGGCAGGAGCGCTCGTCGGTTGGGTGGCGCTGCGACTATCGCTGCTCTACCTCGCGATCATCACCCTGGTCTTCTCCGAACTCATCAGTGTCCTAATCTCGCGGTGGGATTACGTCGGTGGTGCCGCCGGACTATTCGGGATGTCGGGTACAACGATACCCATCGTGCTCTCCTGTCTGGCCATCGTGGTGGTGTACCTCGTGTTGCTCACCAGGTCGCGGCTGGGGTTGGCGTACGCCGCGATCCGCGGGGACCAGCAGGCTGCAATGGCCTCCGGCGTGCGCATCACCTTTATCGCGTCGGGCGCGTTCGCGACCTCGGCAGCGGTGACAGGCGTTGCCGGCGCACTATTAGCGCATCAACAACAGATCATCACGCCCGCCAACTTTGGGCCCCAGCAGTCGCTTATCATCATCCTGTATACAGTTTTCGGGGGCGTGGAGTACTTTTGGGGTGCGGCGGTCGGCGCCATCGTCCTCGGCTTGTTGCCAGTCTATTTCGGCTCGCTCGCCGACTGGTATCAGATACTGTACGGCCTTCTCTTCGTGGTTCTGATGATCGTGCGGCCACAGGGCCTCATTGGGCATTCGGATTTTGCTGCCTTACACCTGCGACGACGACCGGGGCGGCCCACCGACGAAAAGGTCGAGCAGGTTGTCTGAACAGATGCTGAAGGTCACCGACGTCAGCAAGCGCTTCGGAAACGTCGAGGCGCTCGTCGACATCGACCTCACGTTGGACAGAGGACTAATTCACGGTGTCGTTGGCCCGAACGGCGCGGGCAAGACGACGTTGTTGAACATCATCTCCGGCTACCTGCTGCCGGGCGTGGGTCGCGTGGTGCTTGAAGGCCGCGACATCACCCGGCTGACGCCTCAGCAGCGGGTCCCGCTCGGCGTGGTGCGCACGTTCCAGAACATCCGGCTCTTCGGCGACCTCACCGTTTTCGAGAACGTGCTCCTCGGGCAGCACACGCGATCGCAGAGCGGACCCCGATCGCTGGTTCCCGTCCGCTCCGCGCGGGACAAGAGGCTGCGGGCGGAGGCAGCCAACCTGCTCGATCTGTTCGAGTTGACGCCGTATCGGAAGCGACGTGCCGCGGAGTTGCCGTACGCGGTTCAGAAGCAGCTCGAACTCGCCCGCGCCCTCGCGGCCGGCCCAAAGTTGTTGCTGCTCGACGAACCGGCGGCCGGAATGACCACCGCCGGCCGCCAGACACTCGTGCACCGGATCCGCCAAATCCGGGACGGTGGGCTGAGCATCGTGGTGGTCGAACACGACATCGACGTCATAAGCAAGTTGTGTGACGTCGTTACCGTCCTGAACTTTGGGCGCAAACTCGCCACAGGCATCCCAAAAGCCGTATTTGACAGCGATGCGGTCAGGGCGGCCTACCTTGGAACCTGACCGGTCGCTGATGGTCCTGCACGACGCGCACGTGCTGCCCGGACGCGTTGGTGCCCTCGCAACGCTGCACGAGATGTTCGACGTGCAGGTACCGCGGCATCCCGGATTCGGCGTCGACGACGAACTTGCCGAGACCTGGGATTCGGTCGGCGACCTCGCGCAGTACCACATCGAGCGGATCAGGGCAAGCGGGGAGCGGCGGCACCTGCTCGGTGCCGGCTTTGGTGGCTGGGTCGCCCTCGAAATGGCAGTGCGCGCCAGGGAATGGATCTCCTCGCTGATGCTTGTCGCGCCTTACGGACTCAAGGTCTTGGGCCGTCTGGACCGTGAGTTCGCCGATGTGTTGCTCCTGGATCCCGACGAACTGATCGAACTCGGCTGGGCCGACCCAAACCGCTGCACCGATATCCGCATGCCCGGCTTCCCTAACGACCTCGACGACGCAGCCGACGCGCGTGCCTTCCAGGACAGGGCAGCCCTGGCACGCTACGGATGGAAACCCTTCATGCATGACCCGCGGCTGGCCCGCTGGTTGTCGGTGCTCGACATGCCGGTGCTAGTGCTCGCAGGCTCGCATGACCGGATGCTGGCACCGCAGCACAGCAGGAAGGTAGCCGAACGTCTCGGAGCGCAGTTCGTCGAGATAGAGAATTCTGGTCACTACCCGTACCTGGAGACGCAGGGCGCATTTGTGGCTGCCGTCTGCAAGTTCCTCGACGAGGTCGATGAGGTCAGATTATGAAGTTCTATCATTTCAGCGAAATGCCTTATCCGTACGTTCCGCGGGAGATCGAGGAAGAGCATCGCGGCCTGCGCGCATTCATCCCAAACAGGTCCTACGACCCTGTCGTCGGCTATGAGCTCTACCAGCGCTACCTGGACGAGTACGAAATAGCCGACGAGCTTGGGCTGAATCTGATGGTGAACGAGCACCATCAGTCCGCGACCGGCCTGCAGGTATCCGCGACCATGAGCGCGGCGGCCATCGCCAACAGGACCCGCCGGGGCCAAGTCATCCTGCTAGGCATCCCGCTACCGCACCGGGACAACCCACTGCACGTCGCGGAGGAAGTGGCCTACCTCGATATAACGACCGGGGGGCGCATCGAGTGCGGCTTGGTGCGTGGTACTTCACCCGAGGCGTTTTCCTCGAATCAGAACCCGGTATACAACCAGGAGATGTTCTTCGAAGCCCATGACCTGATCAAGGAGGCATGGACGCGCAACGACGTGTTCTCCTGGGAGGGGCGCTTCTACAACTACCGCTACGTCAGCGTCTGGCCGCGGCCGTTCCAGCAGCCACACCCGCCGATCTGGGTCACGGCATCGGCCCCCTCGCTGATCGAGTGGACCGCTGAGCGTGGCTATAGTCTGGCGTTCCTGATAGGCCGGGAGGAGGACACGGCCGGCATCTTTCGCATCTACAGGCGGGCGGCGACCCGCGCCGGCCTGCCGGAGCCGGGCCCGGACAAGTTCGGTTCGATGGTGCTCTGCCACGTGGCCCCGAGCGCCGATCAGGCCCGTCTCATCGGACAAAAGTTGATGTGGTACTTCAACACCTTCAACCCGCGGCAGCGAGCGAACATCACGCCTGGGTATTTCACGCCGGAGCGCAGCGTCGATGCACTGCGTGGCAAACTCGGCGCTATTCGCAAACTCGGCTACAGCGAACTCGTCGATGCCGGAGTGATCGTCGTAGGCACCCCAGATGTGGTCATCAAGCAAATCCAGCGGCTCTGCGCGCGTACCGGCGTGGGCAATCTCTTCCTTATGAATCACGTCGGCGAGATGACGAGCAACGAGGTGCGCGACGGCATGACGCTGTTCGCCAATGAAGTCATGCCCACGGTGGCGCCGCTGGGCGAGAAATGGGAGGAGGACGATGTTAGCTGGCGCCTAGCGAACGGTGATCCCCCGATCGGCAGTACGCTGGCGAGCGCGGTGTCCTGACGTGACCTCGTCCCTCAGGCTGGCTGCCCCGAGCGAGGGAGCGCGGCACGCGATTGGTTCGCCAGTCGCGGGGCGCTCGGGGGGCGGCCGCGATGCGGGCGCCCTTGGCCCGGTTCATCGTCACACCGTCAGCATCTTCACGTGCACCGTAGACCTCATGACGGTCGGTCCGCCCGAGACGCCGTTCGTGTGGGTCGAGCAGCAACTACGGGAGCTTGATCTCGTTTTCTCGCGCTTCCGAGCCGACAGCGAACTAAGTCGGTTCAATGCCTCGGCAGGCGACTGGTTGGAGGTCTCCGGCCGCATGCACGGCCTGCTTGAGCACGCACTCGGCGTAGCGATCGCCAGCCGCGGCCTGGTGAACGTCTCGGTCCTTGACGCGTTATTGGACGCCGGCTACGTCCGGTCGTGGTTCTTCGGCGCACCGGAGCAGAGTGAGCAGATGCAGCGCTACCCCGCGCGAGTCCTCCCGCTAACCTCGGTCCTGGAACTCCAGGAAAGGCGGGCCAGGTTGGCGCCCGGCCACTCCTTGGACTTCGGGGCGATTGCAAAGGGCCTGTGGGCCGATGAGTTCGCGGCGGCACTCGGCGTCAACGCTGCCTGTAACCTGGGTGGCGATCTGAAGTGCCGAGGTGAGGGTCCGGACGGGGCCGGCTGGCCGGTGCGCCTCAGCGATGGAGAGGTGATCCTCGTCAGGAACGCGGCGGTCGCGACCAGCGGCACCGGGAAGCGGCGGTGGGGCCGCGACCAGCACCACCTCATCGATCCGCGGACGGGACGTCCCGCCCGCTCGGACGTGTCGCACGCCACGGTGATCGCGTCGAACGCCACGACAGCCGATTGGATCGCGAGTGCAGCAGTCGTCGGTGGCAGTTCTGCCGTTGAGTTCTTTGCGAACCGGGCCACGCTGCTCGAGATCCGGACCGAACCGGTTGATCAGGCGCAGGGAGCGGAGCAGGGTGTCCCACATGAGCTTGACTGATGTGCAACGCTTCCGAAGGTCTTTTCGCGGCCTTGCGGGCTCGGTGTCCATCGTGCTTGCCTCGGACGGGTCAGGCGGCGTACGCGGTGTGACGTGCACCTCGGCGGTGTCGTTGTCGCTCGATCCACCGATGGTCGTTGTCTGTTTTGACGACCGCACCAGGATGAAGGAACTGCTCGAGCTGGCAACGACCTTCAGCATCAACTTTCTCGCCAGCAGCTACGAGCCCGTCGCGCGGGCGTTTGCCAGCGGTGGGCAGATCCTGAAGATTGCGCCCCAAATCGTGTCGGGGCGCACCGGCGTTCCGACGCTGAGTAGCGGCACGGTGAGTGTACTTGAGTGCCGGGTGGCTGGCATACACCCCGGCGGAGACCACTGGATTGTGAGCGCACACGTGCAGCACTCACGGTTCCAGGCGGACCAGGATCCACTGCTCTACCGCGCGGGGCGGTTCGGGGTGTTCTCACTGCCGTCCGAAACGTCGCCGGGTCACGCGCAGCCGATTGGGCGACCGAAATGAATGTCCGGGAGGAGGCGATCAGCACGGGCGCCATCTACACACCTACGACGTCGGGCGGCCTGCCGGTAGGTTCAGCGGAGATCGCCGTGACTACCCTCGATGCGGGGAAGGCTGGCGCGGCGATCCTTCACTCGCGTGGCCGGAGCCCGCAGACCGGCCGACTAGCGGGGAACCCCGAGGCGTTCCTCGCTTCCCTCCCCGCGATCAGCTGCGAAACCAGCCGGTTATCAACGCCACCATGGGTGGCCATCCGGCGCTATTCATCGCCGACCGTCTCGTCGCCGTGCGACAGGCCGAGCCGGAAATCGAGTCGTCGAAAATGGCCTCGGCGAGCTTTGTCTTCACGGGAGCGGCAGGCTGCGACCACTGGAGTCACCCCTTGAAGCGTGACTACGTTCGAGGCTCAGCCGGCCGGGTCTTCGTGAACACCGGCGGCCAGCAGATCGAGAGAACGCTCGTCTCATTCGGCGAGGTCTGCGGCACCCGGTTCGACTTCGAGTGCTGCGTCGTCGGGCACCCGTATGCGCTGAGTCACCTGCGTGGGAATAGCCCGGTCACCTGCCCATCTTCGGGCAGAGCACCTTCGGCGTACTCAGCAGAATCGGACCGCATCCAGCATGCATCGATCACATGGCGTGGATCACCGACTCGACCTTCGACACAGACGAACATTCCCCGGGCTTTAGCCCGCCGGCAAGCATCCGTTCCCGTTCGTCTCGACGTGTGCGCGGTGTTTCGGGCACGTGCTAGCGGGACCCGACGACAGCCTGTACATCAACCGGGTGAACGCGCCAAGGACAACGCACGGCAGGTGGAGAAGACCCTCCGGTCCTCGACGAGACGGGACGACCGGTCGCGTCCCCCGCCGAGGTGCGGGGCAATTTTGGGCTTGAAAGGCGCGGACAGCATCAAGTTTCGGACCCTCCAACGACGACCGTTGTCGGAGCGTCCGTACGAATCGAACGTTTAGGACATTGCAGATGACTCGCTTCGTAGCACCAGCGCCCACCGAACTCGACGGGTGTGAACGAGCCCTCTACGACGATATCGTGACCGGGCCGCGTGCAGCGGCCGGCGCCACTTTGGTGGACTCCGACGGACGCCTTACCGGCCCGTTCGGCCCCATGCTGCTTACTCCGACAGTCGGCGATTTGCTGCAAGGCACTGGACTGGCCTGCCAGCGCAGTTGGTCGCAGGAGCCCGCGTTGCGAGAGCTGGTCATCCTATCGGTCGCCGCATGCCGGGGCTGTGAGTACGAATGGAATGCCCACGTCGCTCGCGCGCACGGTCTGGGCGTGCCCGCCCAACACATTGCTGCGGTCCGCGAAGGGCTGACCGACCCGGGTATGGACGCGCATACCCGTGCGGCGCTCGTCCTGGTCCAGGCCTTGCTCCACCATGAGCCGATCGACGACATCGGCTACGCCGAGCTGGCTGAACTCATCGGGCCGAAAGCGGCATTCGAAATCGTTGCGCTCGTGGGCTACTACGAGACGCTCGCAAACATCTTCAGAGTGTTTTCCTCTGAGTCACAGCCGGGCTAAGTGAGGATGGAGCACGGTGGCAACTAATCAAAGGTCGACCGCAACGGAAGCTGTGCCGGTGGCGCCCGAGCCCCGGCCCGAGCCGTTGCTGTCGATCGAGCACCTGCGCGCCGGGTACGGCCGGATCATCGGCGTGGAGGACGTCAGTCTAACCGTGCATCGGGGCGAACTCGTCGCGATCTTGGGAGCAAACGGGGCCGGCAAGAGCACTTTGCTGCGCGCCGCGTCCAGCATGATCAAGCCGATGCGCGGTCGCATCGTCTTCGAGGGCCGTCACGTCACCGGTAAGCCGAGCGACTTCCTGGCCCGCGCGGGCCTGGTTCACGTCCCGGAAGGCCGCCGCCCGCTTCCGCGCCTCACGGTCGAAGAGAATCTCCGGCTTGGTGCCTTTGGCCGGAAGGGACCCGCGGTTGCGGCGTCGATGAACGCTGTCTACGAGCGCTTTGAACGGCTCCACGACCGCCGCAAGCAGAAGGCCGGCACACTGTCGGGTGGCGAGCAGCAGATGCTCGTCATCGGTCGGGCCTTGATGACGCAGCCGAAGGTCCTGCTTCTGGACGAGCCCTCTCTGGGGTTGTCCCCCCTGCTTGTGCGTGAGGTCTTCGAACTCATTGACGCGCTTGCTGCAGATGGCTTGACCGTGCTGCTCGTCGAGCAGAACGTCGTTCAGGGGCTGCGGATTGCCGATCGCGGCTACGTCCTGACGACAGGCCGGGTCACCGCATCGGGAACCGCGGCGGACCTGATCGCCGATCCAGCGTTGCTGCACAGTTACCTCGGCGGCGACGAAACTATTGCAGAGGAGGGCTGACGTCGACCCCACACAGGAAACGCTTCGACGGTATGGGCCCGCGAAGAATTAATCTAGGGTTTGCCGGGTGCGGCGGGGTTGATGGTGTAGTTCCAGTTCCCGTAGAAGTCGTGGCGGATCAGGGGTAGGGCTGCGACGTCGCGGCGGTTGTCGTGCTTCGAGGTCACGGCCTCACCAGCGTCGGAAGCACCGTGCAGCAGGCGATGCTGCAGGCGATCAGCGTCGACAGACTCGCGCGGCTCAGCTTGCTCATCTTGGACGCGGGCGGACAACCAGAGCCGCTTGCCCCGGCAGACCTGGCAGAACTGCCCAACCTCCGCGCGGCGCTCAACGAGGGCGCAGACTGGCGACACGACCTCGCTCGGCGCAACACAGCACCGCTCGATCACGACGGGACCTAGACTTCGGCACATGCCGCCCCTGCAAGTTGTTACCGGTCAGCTGGAGCAGCACATAGCACTGGCTTCGCGACCTGGAGTTACCTCCCACCAGCCGGCACAGATCAACGGGGACGTTTCGTGGCAACCCACGTGCTTGAGCATCCGAAAGACAACCTACGCACTCGGCGAATCGGACAAAGGCCGCTGGACGGTTCCACGATCGGGGCCGTTACAAGGTGTGAAGCACGGATTTTCTACGCGGAGGCGCCCACCATCTCTAGACCCTCGTCGGTAGAGTTCAGGCGGATGATGAGTACAGCTGGAATGAAGGGAAGACGGGGAGCTCGCACCGCCACACGGTCGCTGGGCACCTGACGACCGATGGCCAGCCCCCGATCCGACGCGGCGCGTGGCGGTGACGCAGCGGTCCCGCTGTATCCGATCGAGTCAGTCGACAATGCGCTGCGGCTACTGCTGCTCCTCGCTGAACAGCCGCGGATCCGCCTCACTGACGCCAGCAATTACCTCGGCGTCGCCTCCTCAACCGCGCACCGGCTGCTAGCCATGCTGCAATACAGAGGCTTCGTGAGACAGGACAGCGTGTCGAAGGCATAGGTACCCGGCTCGGCGCTCAACACGATCGCCGCCGCGGTCAATCGGCAGATCGACGTCCGAGCGCGGGCCCGGCCGGTCCTTTAGGTTCCGTCGGCCGTTGCCATGGAACGTCTCAGTACGCACGAAAGCCCCGGCGATCAATCGTCGGGGCTTCGCTTGGGCGCGGCTCTTCGAGCAACCAAGACGTTACACCTTGTCGTTCGCTGGGTGCGTGCACTACCCGAGGAGGTGGTGCGGGTCCGGCCGGTTCTCACCTTCCGCTTCGGGATGCGGCGGCCGTGGTTGGTCATCGGGCTGTTCGGCGGTTCCGCGGGGATGCTCGTTGTCGCGTGGGCACCCAGCATTTCGGTGGTCGTCGCCGGTTGGTGCCTCGCGCAGCTGTTCTTCAACGCGCTGCTCGCGGCCCTCGTCGCGGTGCTCCCAGACCGGGTACCCACGGTGCAGCGGATCCGCGAAGGCGACTGGACAAATCGGACGAGCCCGCTGATCACGCCATCGGCCGGTCCCGCGGTGGGCCGACCACCAAGACGCATGCGCTCGTCGACGGTCATGGTCGGCCGTTGGTCCTGATCGTCAGTCCCGGCCAGGCAGGAGATTCCCCCGTCCTGCCAATGCTTCTGGACGAGTTGAGCGTGCCGCGACGCGGACCGGGGCGACCCCGAACGCGACCTGAGGCCGTGCGCGGCGACAAGGCGTACTCCTCACGTGGGTATCGCTCCCTGCTGCGTTCCCGCCGCATCGTCGCGGTTATCCCCGAGCGCGCCGATCAGGTCGGCCACCGCAAGAACCGTGGAAGCCACGGCGGTCGGCCCGTCGGCTACGACATCGAGGATTACCAGAACCGCAGGCAAGATCCTCGGACAGCCGCAGCACCTCCGGCGGCAGCACCGCCTCCCACAAGCTCACTTCGACCGCTCGTGTCCGCAACATCCGTCACTCCAGGGCCTCGCTCATCCTGCGACCGCCCATGATCTCGTCATTCAGACCGGGAACGACGCTGCCTGGCCGAGAAAGACGTTTGTCCTACAAGGGAAGTGGCCCCGATTCTTTTCAGGTCGAAGTAGCTAGAGGCGGGCGATCATGCCGACGCTGTAGGACGTCCAGCTTCACCGCCGACTAACGGAAGGAGCGCTCCGCCAGCAACTCGTAGTAGGTGTGTTGCTGCGGCTCGGCCAGCCCGCCCAGCATTTCGTTGATCAGGATACTGTTACTTTGATGGAGCGGATGCCGTTCGGCGGTGGCTGGACCGTCGGCGGCACCCCACCCGCTGAAGGCCTGGAGCGTTTGCCGGTCGCTTGACAGCATCCAACTAATCGACTGCAGTCCTTCGACTGACGTCACGCTTGGTGCGACTTCGTTCTCAAGCATCTTCAAGAGCCGCGCCAGGGTATCGGGCGATGCCGGCGTTTGAAGGTGGCGGGTGGTGTTGAGCAAATACATATTCTAAGTCCCATCCTCGGCGACGATGCATGTTCGAATCGGTCCCAACGCCAATGCAAGCGATGCTCGGAAAGACATGTCTACAACCGGCTTCATTCGCGCTCACCGCACGACGCCTTGCGTCTGGAACTCTAGGCGCCGCGCGCATGATCTGAAGTCAATGATCATTATCAGGTCCAGGACACGGTCTGCTTAGCAGGCGGAACGACGAGGTCGCGCGCTGGGCGGGCGACCCCGTCCGTCTCTAGGTCATGAGGAAGGGAGGCCCCACAGCTTTGCGAATTGGGACTGGAAGTTGACCGGCCCCGGACCCTCGGGATTTTTGGTGATATCGAAGTTCAGATTGTTCTTGTTGACGATGTAGAACCACGGCAGACTCGCATCGTTGATCCCGGAGACTGATCCACCGGTAAGCAACTGCGCCATATCGTTTGCCTCCACGTAGGCAACGTAGGAGAAGGACACGACTACTGACGCGGTCTCGGTGCCCGCCTTGATGTTGGCGAGGTTGCTCGCAGTTCCACCTTGGGAGAACTGGCTCACACCGCTGACTCCGGCTACGTTTAGCGCCTGACCGACACCAGTCAGCGCGGCGCCGAAAGATCCCCAAACGTACTTTATATTTGAGTTTGCCTGCAAAGCACTGACGGTCTTGGTGTCAACGGCTTGGCCGATGTCGGTTGGCTGGTTTACGATCTGTTGGATCTTGCAGTTCGTGCAATGGTCTGTGAATTGACCTTGGAAGCCGATCAATTGCGGACCTTCGAAGTCGAAGACAGGGAAGGTCAGGTCCGCGACTTGCACGTTCTTGCCGCCTCCCTGCTGGATGATCAGGTCAGCGCCGATCTTGCCGATCAGAGTGCTGACCGCGTCACCGAGCGGCAGTGCAAGCAGGGGCGAGTTTGAGGTACCGGAAACCGCTGCGATGACTGTCGGGATTTTGAGGGCCTCCAACTGATTGATTTCGGTTGCTACAGTCATGGCGGAGATGGCCGTCGAGATGACGCCGTCGGGCCGGTCCTGGACAGCCTGGTCGAAGCCCGCCTTGTAGCTTTCGGGAGTCAGGCCAGCGGGGATCCGCTTCAAGGTAATGCCGAGCATCTTCAATGGCTGCACGAGGTTGTCGCCCACCTCTTTACATGGTCCGAGACCGCATTGGACAAAGTCGATCCTCTTGCCGGTGGGCCGGTGCGCGAGCGGCGTGGTGATGCCGATGTCGGTTGGCTGTTGCGAGTACTTGCTTGTGTTGGCTTCTGCTGCTGAAACATTCGCGTTAGCGCTCTGATTGGGGGAGCTTCCCTCCTTTGCTGCGTTGCCTCCCCCTCCCGAACTGCACCCGCTGAGCGCCAGCAGCACCGAGGCTGCCGCAACTCCCGCAGGGAGAACCCTACTCGTGGTGAATTTCATGGGTGCCCTTCCGTTGCTCGAGATGTTGGACGCTTCTGCGACTTACGACTTAAACTGTCACGATGTAACCGTTGCGTCTCCGTCTGGCTTCAAGCGGCGCCGACGACGCAAGCGAGCGCGCAGCGGAGAGGTGACGGCGCTTGCCGAGAAACTCACGGCTACCGCGAGGGCGATGCCGTTGAAGAGATCGGGGAGCCAGGACGCCCCGCCAATCAGGTTTAGGCCTTTCGTGCCCGTAGCCAGTGCATACACGGCGATAACCGTTCCCCAGACGTTGAACCGGCCGCGGCCGAGTTGCGTCGAGCCAAGGAACGCGGCGCTGAACGCAGGAATCAGGTAAGGCGAACCGATGGTGGGCGTACCGAGTCCAATGCGCAGAGTTAGGATTGCGCCGGCCAGTCCCGCGATGGTCGCCGTGGCCAAAAGGGCCCCCGCGGTGACCAGATTGGTGCGCACACCGGCGAGTCGGGCTGCCTCCCCACCGCCCCCTGTTGCGTATAGGAAGCGTCCGACAGGCCGATAGCGGAGGACGTACCAAAGCACGATAGCGATCACAATCATCACCCAGAATGTCCACGGCAATCCCAGAATCAGATAGTTCGAAAACTTCGCGAATGTCGAATTCGTGATCTGAGTCTGTTGGTCGTTCGATCTCCACGTCGCGTATGCGGTCAGCACTGAACTGGTTGCCAATGTCGCGATGAAGGATGATATGCCCAATTCGACGACAAGAAAGGCGTTGACCAATCCGACGCACACGCCGATGGCGACTCCGAGGAGGAGTGCCAGTCCTACGGGCAGGTGTGCGTCGGTAACCGCCCAGGCGACGGTGACATTGGACGCTCCCAGCGTTAATCCGACAGAGAGATCGAACACGCCAGCAGCCAGGGAAATTACCAAACCGAGCGCGAGGATCGTGGTGACCGCCTGTTGGTCGGCCATGCTGCGCAGGGTGCCCAACGTCAGGAAGTTACCGGGCGTCCAGACAGCGAAGACGATGAAGAGAACGATCCATAGGTAGACCGCGCTGATGTTCTTGAAGTCCAGGCGCTTGAGTATGCGGGCAAGTGTCGTGCCACGACGCGCAGGGGGTACGGCCGTGGATGGCGTGGCCTCATCCTCGTCGAGCGTTCGTTGGGCATCCATACTGGGCACCTCCTTTTGGCTTGCGTCCATCACGCCTGCGGGGTGAACGCCGTTCGACGATGGTCGGCAACACGTATCGACTCCTCTGCGATGCGGTCTGCTGTGACGTCTGTTCCGGACAGTTGGGCGGCGATGCGTCCATGCCGTAGGACGAGCACCCGATGGCAGAAAGCCGCAAGAAGAGCGGGATCTAGGGATGACAGGACGACCGCGCAGCCGTCCCGGGCGCTGTTTGTCACAAGGGCCAAAATCCCGGCCGCGGCACCGACGTCGACCGCCTGGGTGGGTTCGTCGAGGACCAGCACCGTGGGGCCGCTGCGGAGCGCCTTGGCCAGCACCACCTTCTGCTGGTTACCACCGCTGAGCCGCTCCACCTGGGCGTCGACGTCGGGCGGCCTCAACTCGACACGGTCTGCCCACCTCTTGGCGTCTACGCGCTCCAGCTTAAGCCGTATTCCGGCCCAACTGATCACCGCGCCGAGCGCCGACAAGGTGACGTTCTCTCGAACGGTGTCGTCCATTACCAGCCCGTCGCGGTGACGGTCGGCGGGTACATAGGCCATGCCGCTTCTGAGGGCATCATGCGGATCACCCGGCCTTACGGGGCGGCCTCCGACAGTCACTGTGCCGCTGTCAGGCATCTCAGCGCCGAACAGCAACGGACCGACGTCCTCCCGTCCTGATCCAGTTATGCCAGCAATGCCGACGATCTCGCCCGGGCTGACAGAAAGGGAGAAGTGCGTGCCGCGTTCCCCGCCGACCATCTCAGTCGCGGCGAGCACTGGGGCCCCGGAGTGGGAATTGCGTTTCGCCGACGCCGCGGCGGGCTGTCGTCCGACGACGTGCCGGACGAGCTCATCGTGGTCGAGCCCGGCGGCGCTACCGGCATGTATAACGCGCCCGTCGCGCAGGACGGTCACGGTGTCGGCGAGGTCAAGGACCTCTTCCAGATGGTGTGACACGTACAGAATTCCGGCGCCCGCAGCTGTGAGGCTGCGCAAGACTGCAAACAGGCGTTCTGCTTCGGTGCGGGGCAACGACGCGGTCGGTTCATCCAGAACCAGCAGCCTGTCTTCACCCCGCATCTCTCCCAGGGCCCGGCACACAGCAACGCAGGTGCGCTCCACGGGGCTCAGCTCCCCCACCGGCCGATAGAGATCGATTTCCTGGCCCATCACATCTAGTAGAGCGCGGCATTGTTCCGCCTCTCGCTGCCAGGAGATGTTTCCAAAGGTTCCGCGGGCGTACCCGCGGCAGATGGCGATGTTGTCCAACGTCCCGAGCGTCGGAATCAGGGCAAGATCCTGATGGACGAAGCCAATGCCTTCTCGCAGATGCTTGAAGGATGACGAATCCAGGACATGGCCGGCAATCTTAATCTCCCCGCCAGGGTCAGCGTCGTGATATCCCGCAAGAATTTTGATCAACGTCGATTTGCCAGATCCGTTTTGGCCAACCAACCCATGGATCTCACCTGCGAAGATGCTGAGGCTGACTTCATCCAACGCGCGCGTCCCGGGAAACGTCTTGCTGATCGCTTCCACGGCGAGCAAAGGCGCCCCCACGACATCTTGGCCGCTCATGGACACGCTCATCCCCTTCTCGGTCACAACACGCTTCTGCAGAGGGCTCCTCCGCAGGGCAGAGTCATTGCGGTGAGTCAAGCAGCCGCATGCAACGGTGTCAATGGGGGATCTGCGCCAAACGGTCGGCGGCGGACCGTGGCGACGACACCACCGATGGGGGAGTCGAAGCGGGCTGGGTGGACGCCCGGACCTGGGGGAGGCGTCGTAGGTGGACGTGGGCATCAACCGGGGCCTTGATGCGATGCAGGCGGTCCCCGACCGATCACGCGCGACAGTTGCGCGCCGCCAGCATTGCGGATGAGCGCCCGGGCTATGCCGGCGCTACATCAATCGATCGCCTTTTGGCCTCTGGGGCGCACGGCAGCAAGTCGGCGTAGCTGTCTGACGCGAAGAATCGCCGAGCTGAATCCTGCGTCATCGTGCGCCACGGGGCGTGAGGTCATCGACCACGGACCGATGCCGACATCGCATGAGGCCCTTGCGCACGCGAGATCACCTGAGCGAGGCAGCGCGCGCTCAAAGGGTTGCGTCCCCGCGGGAAGGGATGCGCCCCACGGCCGGCACTCAAATGGCGTTGTGCACCCACCCGCCATCGACGTTGAAGACCTGTCCGGAGATGGAGTCCGAACTTGCGCTGCACAAGAACTCGACGGTGCCGGCCAGGTCGTCCGGAACGAGCGTCGTCGGGATGCACTGCTCTGCGGCGATGCGGTCTCGCAGCCCCCGGGCGGCTTCGGGCGTGTGGATCGAATTGGCCTTCTCCATGGGCACGAAACCTGGCGCGATGACGTTCACCCGAATTCCGACGGGGCCAAGCTCACGCGCGAGCCCTCTGCTCAATCCGACGACGCCAGCCTTCGCGGCCAGATACGGTGCTATTCCCAGCGGAACGCCTTGCGATACCGTCGTTGAGCTGACATTGACGATCTTGCCATACCTCGCCCGCCGCATCTGAGGCAATACCGCGGTGACGCAAAGCCACGTCGATGTCAGGTTAACGTCCAGTACTTCGTTCCACTGCTGGCGGCTGAACGATTCAAATGGGGCTGTCGGATATAGCGCGCCGCCAGCATTATTGACTAGTGCGTCCAGCCGGCCCCAGCGAGTGAGGACGCCGGAAACCATTTCGGTGACTGCTCGGTCATCCGTGACATCGGTCTCGAAGGCTGCGACCCGATCGCTGCCATGCTTGTCCCCCAGCGCCTTCGTTACTTCAGCCGCCGCGTCACCCGCTTTGTCGACGACCGCAACAGATGCCCCCGCTTCGAGCAGCCGGGAGGCGTAGGCGAGCCCGAGACCATGCGCTGAACCAGTCACCACCGCGACCGTGCCGGTAAGATCATTGCTCATCTCGACGGACCCTTCAGAAATGGGCGCCTCGGGCGCCGAGGTTGCGCCGGAAGCACGGTCGCGCGTGCTGGGCGAGCCGCGCCGTTTGACGCCCGCTCACGACGCAACCCTTCCTCCGTCGACGATCAGTGGCTGACCGGTCATAAAGGCAGACTCGTCACTAGCGAGGAAGAGCACGGCGTTGGCGATGTCAGCGGGCTCGCCTGGACTACCTACCCGTGTGCGATCCATCATCGGCCCAACATGATCCGGATTGGCGAGCACGGGCTCAGTCGCCGCAGTGCGGATCAATCCAGGGCTGACCGCATTGCACCAGATGCCATATTTGCCATAGTCGATGCCACCGAGCGCGTCAAAGCCAGGACGCCTCCCTTCGCCGCGATGTAAGCCGCAAAGGCCGGGCCAGCAATGTGCGCGGCCGTGGAAGCAGTGCTGACGATGACACCTGAACCGCAGCCATCCTGTGCGGCAACGCATAGCTGCAGCCGAGGAAGACCCCGCCAGAGTGACGCCGAGGGTGCGCTCCCATTGCTCGTCAGTGGTCTCCGTCAGAGTCGTATTCAGCGGAGCCCAATAAGCGTTGTTGTGGGGCACGCCGAGCCGCCCAAAATTGGCGACCGCACATTCAACCATCGCTGCTACCGCTGCGGCGTTCGACACGTCCGTCACCCAAACGCACACCTGGCCGCCCGCTTGACGTATGGCGTGCGAAGTTGCTTCAGCGCCGTCCGCGTCAATATCAGCAATAACGACGAGGCCACCCTCCGCAGCGAGCTGAATCGCAGTCTGCCGCCCGATGCCCGAACCTGCCCCAGTCACGATGATGGCCTTCCCTACGAATCGAGCCTCGTGCAGGGTGGACATCGCGGATCCTTTCGCTTGGTGGCGTCGCCTGCGAGCTTTGGCGTAGAGCTAGCCTCCCTCCTCTGTCAGTCAGAGGGGTCCTCTGGCAGAGACTAGGTCGCGACGGTTGTTCGGACAAGCGTTCGCGCTCTAAGTGTCCTGACCGCGGTCGGCTAACCCCGCTATTACCCCGCGGCGGTGCGCAGTGCCCGGCCGGTCAGCACCCTGGCCAGGTGCCGGCGGTAGGCGCGATCACCGTGCATGTCCTCCGGCGGCTCACTGGCCCGATCCTGATCGGCCATACCGGCTGCCTCGTCGATAGTGTTGCCGGCGGAAAGGGCCCGCTCGGTCGCGGTCGCCCGCACTGGCGTGCTCGCCATGTTGGCGAGGGCCAGCCGGCCGGCGACCGCGGCGACCGCGACGATCGCCCAGTCGTTCGCGCGACGGGTGAACTTCTCGTACGCCTAGCCGACGCCCGGCAGGCTCGGCAGCCGGACCTCGAGCAGCATCTCGTCGGGGCCGAGGACCGTCTCCAGGAAGCCGGTGAAGAACTCACCCGCCGGCACCTGCCTGGTCCCAGCCGGCCCTTGGATGACCAGCGTTGCGTCTAGCGCGAGGACGGCGGCCGGCAGGTCCGCAGCCGGATCGGCGTGCACCAGCGAGCCGCCGAGGGTGCCTCGGTGCCGCACCTGCAGATCCCCGACAAGCCCGGCCACGTGCGCCAGCAGCGGCACCTGCTCGCGCAGCAACGGTGAGGTGACCAGGTCCTGATGGCGGGTCAGCGCCCCCACCGCGACCTGCTCGCCCTCGACGCGGATGTAGGATAGCTCCTCGATCCGGCCGACGCCGATCAGCACCGCCGGCGTGGCAAGGCGCAGCTTCATCATCGGCAGCAGCGAGTGACCGCCCGCGAGCAGCTTGGCGTCCTCGCCGTGCTCGGCGAGCAGCGCCAGCGCGGCGTTCGCCGTGTCGGCGCGGTGGAACTCGAACGCGGCCGGGATCACTGCTCACCACCCGCGCCGGCTGCCGCCAGCACCGCACGCACGATGTTGTGGTACCCGGTGCACCGGCAGAAATTGCCCTCCAGGCCCTCCCTGACCTCCCGCTCGCCAGGGTGCGGTGTCTCACGCAGCAGGCTGACCGCTGCCATCACCATGCCAGGGGTGCAAAAGCCGCACTGCAGCCCGTGCTCACGCTTAAATGCGGCCTGCATGGGGTGCAGCGCCCCATCCGGACCGGCCAGCCCCTCGACTGTGGTGACTTCCCGGCCGTCGGCCTCGACGGCCAGCACCGTGCAGGCCTTCACCGATTCGCCGTCGAGGTGGACAGTGCACGCCCCGCAGGAGCTGGTGTCGCACCCGATGTTGGTGGCCCGCAGGCCGCGGATGTCGCGCACGTACTGCACCAGCAAGGTTCTGGGTTCGATGTCGTCCGCATGCTCGGTGCCGTTAACAGTGATGTTGACGCTCGTCATGCCTGCACCTTCCTGGCCGCCTCGATTGCCGCCCAGATGCGCTGTGGCGACGTGGGCATGTCTACGTGCCGGACCCCGAGATGTGCCACGGCGTCCACCACCGCGTTCTGCACGGCGGGGGTGGCACCGATCGTGCCGGCCTCCCCGATGCCCTTCGCGCCGAGCGGGTTGTACGGCGTCGGGGTCTGCATGTCGACCAGCTCGAAGCTGGGCACCTCGGTGGCCGACAGGAACGGGTAGGTCGCCAGCGTCGCGGTTAGCGGATTGCCGTCCAGGTCATACAGGAACTCCTCGTAGAGGGCCTGGGCAGCCCCCTGTGCGATGCCGCCGTGCCGCTGCCCCTCGGCCAGCAGCGGGTTGAGCAGAGTGCCCGCGTCGTCGACCGTGATCATCCGCCGCAGGGTGGCCTTGCCCGTGGCGGTGTCCACCTCGACGACAGCGACATGCGCACCGAAGGGGAAGGTCGCTCCGGGCGCCGTGAACACCGCCCTGACCAGGAGCGGTTCGTGCCCGGCGAGCTCACCGAACGCCACCGCGGCATCCGGGGACCCTGCCACGTGCAGCACCGCCCGGTCGGTGTCCACCCGGATGTCGGCGGGGTCGGCCTCCAGCAGGTCGGCTGCCCGCTGCCTGGCCAGCTCGACGAGTTCGCGGGTGGCCTGGCGCACCGCTGCGCCGCCCTGCTGCAGGCTGCGCGAGCCGCCGGTGCCGCCGCCCTGCGGGACCAGGTCGGTGTCACCCCAGGCAACGGTGATCCGGTCCACCGGGATGCCGGTCTCCTCGCTGGCCAGCATCGCCCAGGCGGTCTGGTGCCCCTGCCCGTGCGGGGAGGTGCCCGTCAGGATCGTCGCGCTCCCGTCGGCGTGGATCTCGACGGTGGCGTTCTCGTTCGGCGGACCCGACTCGTCGCCGCCGCCGGTGATTTCGACGTAGACGGACAGGCCGATGCCAAGCTGCCGAGGGTTCCCGCTCGCCCTGCGGCTGGCCTGCTCGAGGCGAAGCTGGTCATAATCGGACGCGGAGAGTACGCGTTCCAACGCGGCCGGGTAGTCACCGTTGTCGTACTTGGCGCCGCCCGATGTAGTCAACGGCTCCATAAAACGCGGCAGCATGTTGCGCCGGCGTACCTGCGCCGGGTCCATCCCTATCTCGGCGGCGAAAAGGTCCATCGCCCGCTCGATGGCTGCGGTTGCCTCCGGCCGCCCGGCGCCGCGGTAGGCCCCGACCGGGGTCGTCGTGGTCACCACGCTGCGGGTCACGCACTCGACCCTGTCGATCCCATACACCCCCGGGGCCATCAGCTTGGTCATCGTCGGCAGGACCGCCCCGAAGCGGGGGTAGGCGCCCGAGTCCTGCAGCACCTCGAGCCGGTATGCCTGCACCCGGCCATCCCTGCTGCCACCGATGGTGACGGTCTGCAGCTGGGCCCTGCCGTGCGTCATCCCCACCATGTTCTCCGAGCGGGTCTCTGCCCAACGCATGGGACGACCGAGCCGCTGCGCGAGCAGGGCGACCACGGCGTGCTCGGTGTCAGCGCCGAATTTGGCGCCGAACGCGCCGCCCACCTGCGGGGTGATCACCCGTACCTTCGCGGTCGGCAGGCCCAGCATGCCGGCGACGCGTTGCTGGGATCCCTGCGCACCTTGGTTCGGCAGCCAGATGGTCAGCCGGCCGTCCTCCCCCCAGCAAGCGGCTGCTGACCGGCCTTCCATCGGCGCCGGCGCCAGCCGCTGGTTCACTATCGTCTGGGTGAGCACGACCTCGCAGCCATCGAACAGCCCTTGGTCCAGGGCGCCGGCGTCCCCGAAGGTGCACACCGTGTTGGTGCCTGCCGCGTCGAAAAGCAGCACCTCATCACTGGCCGCGCGCCGCAGGTCGATCACCGCTGGCAGCACGTCGTAATCGACGACCAGCAGCTCGGCCGCGTCCTCCCCCTGCGAAGGATGCTCGGTGACGATCGCGGCGACCGGCTCACCGACGTAGCGGACCCGGTCATGGGCCAGCAGCGGCGAGCGCATGTGCGCGTCGTACATCGGCAGTAGGTGCGGTGCCGGGGGCAGGTCGGCCAGGTCCGCGCCGGTCACAAAACCGAGCACTCCGGCGGCGCCGGCCAGCGAGCCGGTGTCGAAGCCGGTGATCCGGGCATGGGCGACCGGCGAACGGATGAACGTGACGTATCCGGCGCCCCGCAGCCGCTCGTCGACCAGGTCCTCGGTGTAGACGGCGCCGGTTGTCAGGAAGGCCGGGTCCTCGACCCGGACCACCCGAGTTCCCAAGATGCTCATGTCAGCGCCGCCCCTCCCTCGTGGTCGTCCAGCTATCCAACACTGTCGGGGTCAGGCGGTAGCACCAAGGGCTGCCCTACGCTCCACCTCTCGAGGATGTCCCGAGTTCCGTGGAACTTCGGTGGCGGCCCCTTGATCCGTCAGGCCACGCTGACCACGTCATCATGACAGATGGCTCCGACAGTTTCGGCGACCTCGCGTTCGAGGGCGGCGCGCAGGTTCGCGAGGTGTAGGTGGCCGTTGACGCGACGGAACTGCCTGCCGGCCTCGACCATTCCGGCTGCACACCAGCGGATCGCCATGTCCCCGTCGCGCCAGCGCTTCACGTTCGCCGACCGCTGCCTGCAAACCCAGATCATGGACTCGATGGCGTTTGTCGAACGGAGCGTGTCGCCAAGGTGGGCGGCACGCCGAGCCGTAGCACGGTGAGGGTCTCGGTCAGGCCTTCGCGCAGGCTGGCGGCGACCCGCGGGTGGGTCTTGTCCGGCTCACGGGCCAGGGCCTGGAGCTGCGCCTCCGCGAGCAACGCACTGTGGGCGTGGTAAGCCGCGCGCATCTTGGTGCCGACCGGCCCGCGCAGGTGCTGCGGGAGCTTGTCTTGAACGTTCCTGATCTTGTGCAGTTGACACCGAGTGATGATCGGGTGGTCGAAGACGTCCACGACGGCTTTTGCGAAGGGCGCTGCTGCCATCGAGTACGACCAGGATCGGCCGTGTGACGTCCAGTCCGCGGTCACGCAGGCCCACGAGCAGATCCGTTGTCAGGGTGGCGTTCTCGGTCGAGCCCTCCACCAGCGCCAGCGGATGTTTGGTGCCCTGCAGGTCGATGCCGAGCGCCACGACGCAAACAGGACTCGGCGAAGTGCACCCCGCCGATCATCATCGCGACCAGGTCCAGAGTGCTCAGGTCGGCGCTGAGCAGCTCGGCGAGAGCGGTCTCGGTCTGCGCCACGAACTTCGCGACACCGCCGACCTGCTGGTGCTCGTCGCCACCTCACTGATTTGCTGCCCGACCGGCTCCAGGCCGATCTGGTAGCGGCGAGTCGACAGTCCAGCGGGCGTCCGGTCCATCGCCATCCGCCCCAGGATCTCGGTGCCGCTGAACAGCTCGTAGGCCGGCACCGGCAGCCCTCCGCGGCCGTCCACCGCAGGGACCCGCGGCCGATCGACCGGAACGCGGCGGCCGCCGAGGGTGACCGACCCGCGCTCGTGGCCGTGTCGAACCGCGGCCCGGTCGCTGTCGTGCCTGCCCTTCACGCCAGCCAGTCCGGTCACGTCGGCCTCCATCATCGCGCTCATCACCTGCAACCCGGCGCCGACCGCGAGGGCCAGCAGGCCCTCGCGCATGTCCCCGGCGATCTCGGCCATCGCACGGTGACGTGCTCCGGCACGGTCAACCCGTGCGCGCCCGGTGCACCTCTCATCAACTTCTGATACTTCTTGTTCACGGCGGTCCCCTTCTCTTTGAGTGTCTTGGCGGACGCCCAACGCCTACCGCAAGGCAGGAGCTGAGCGGGGGACCGCCACCTCAAGTTCTACGAGACCCGGGACATTCTCGTCGGCTGTCCGCTTGCGAGAATTAGGGCGTGATGCCCCCAAGGTTGAGGGTGGTTCGGGCTCATTCTGGGTCGCATGTCACGAACCCAGGTTCTCAGTGATTCGATGTGGGCTCGGCTGAGTCCGCTGTTGCCGAGCTCGGATGGTAAGCAGAGCAGACCTTTTCGCGATCACCGGAAGGTAGTTGAGGGCATCATCTACCGGGAACGGACCGGCTGCGCGTGGCGGGATGTGCCCGCAGAGTTCGGTCCGTGGCAGACGGTGTGGAAGCGGCACGCCCGGTTTAGTCGGGACGGGACGTGGGACCGGATCCTGACCGCGTTGCTGGCTGAGGCCGACGATGCCGGCATGTTGGAGTGGGCGGTGTCAGCGGACTCGACGGTGGCCCGGGCACACCAGCATGCGACGAACCTGACTCGGGAGGACCTGGCGTCCGCGGGGGCGGACACAGGGGGCGGCATCGAATTACAAGAATCCGCTGCTTGAGCCTATTGATCATGCGATTGGGCGGTCCCGCGGCGGTCTGACAACGAAGATTCATACCCTCGTAGGGTGGGACGGTCGACCGCTGGTGGTTCTGGTGTCCGCGGGTCAGGTGCACGACAGTCCCCTGCTGACAGCGCTTCTCGACCAGCTGTCAGTGCCGCGGATAGGGCCGGGCCGGCCCCGGACCCGACCGGATGCTCTGCTCGCCGACAAGGCCTACGGATCGCGGGCCCACCGAAGCAGACTTCGCGCGGCGAAGGTCACCGTCGTTATCCCGGAGAAGTCCAGCAGCGTCGGTGCCCGCAAGCGACGCGGCCGGGCAGGCGGCCGACCGCCCGCGTTCGACGCCGAGCTCTACAAACAACGCAACGTGGTCGAACGCAGCTACAACGTCTTCAAGCAGTGGCGGGCGCTCGCCACCCGCTACGAAAAGCACGCCGTGATCTACCGCGGCGTCGCGGTGCTCAGATCGAGCATCATCTGGCTCAAGGCATTAGGAGACATGCCCCAATCGCTAATGCCCAGCTGAGGCGGGGATTTCCGGCTCGCCTTCACCGAGGCTCACCGGCACTTCTGCCGCGATGAGGTCTTGGCAGCCATGCTCTCAGTCTCCGCACGAAAAGACTCAGGCGTAGTGACATTTAGTGAGGGGCTAAGGGTGCCGAGTTCGGCCCAGGAGTGTCCGGCTCGGCGGCCGCGGACGACGGCCGCGGTGAGGGTGTGTTCGGCGAGGGCGCCTTGTCGGTGGGCCTGCTCGATCAGTCGAGGACGTCGACCTCGGGGTCGGCGGTGATGGCGACGGGGGACTGTTGTTTGCCGAGGGTGGAGCGGCGGGGCTGGCAGGACCGGCAGAGCGCGATGACGCCGTATCGGACGACGCCGGTGAGGGTGCATTCGGGTCGGGCGGCCGGGTCGTCGGCGTAGTGGCAGCGCACTGGACTGTCAACGTCGCGTTGATGCGGGGTGGGGCTCTTGAGGCGATCGGCGCTGCGGGCGAAGCCGGTGTCGGCCCAGCCGGGCCGGCGGGGGGAACGGCTGGTCGGGCGCGGGCCGCAGCCTTGCTGGTGGTCAGGGTCAGAAGTCGTGCGGTCAGCGCCTGGATCTGGCGCCCGATCGCGGCCGGGTTAAGCCCGTCGAGGGTGTCGGCCATGATCGTCTCGTCTTCCGGGTTGACCTGCTGGTGGGCCTCGGCGCGGCGATGCGGGGTAGTCGGCCGGTCGTAGGTCTTGGTGATCTTCGCGCCGTCGCGGACCTTCGCCACCAGCTTCGGCTGGGGCAGGAAGTAGTTGGTGATCTGTGACGGCAACGCGCAGATCTCGTTGAGTAGCAGCAGCTCTGCTTCGGTGTCGTAGCGGTGGTAGCCGACCACGGTTCGTACCAGGGCCCAGTTCTTCTGCTCGATGTGCGCGCCGTCGTTGCTGTTGCCTGGCCTTGAGCGGGTGAAGGTGATGTGCCGGTCAGCGCACCAGGCCAGCAGGTGGTGGTTGATGAACTCGTTGTCGGAGTCCACCCCCAGCAGCGGGAACGGCATGACCTTCTCGATCCCCTCCAGCGCGGCGACGACCCATTTGCGGGCCTTGTTGCGCACGGACCGGTTCTCGGTCCAGCCGGTCGCGATGCCGGTCACCGTCAGCGTGTAGGCGTGCTCCCCGACCGCGGTCCCGCCCTCGTGGCCGACCAGATCGATCTCCGCGGACCCCGGCACCGCGTCGTTCCACTGCGCCCAGGTGCGGATCGGGATCGAGTCCTTCAGCAGCGACCCGGGCTTGGTCAACGACCGGCCCGCAGCGTCATCGCCGCCCGGTCGTTGCGCCAACTTACGGTCGATCGTCGCCGCCGACATCCGCGCCAACAAGGCCGCGGTCGCGTCCGAGATCGTCAGCTCCCCGAACCGTCTGAGCCAGGCCACGAGATCCGGCAGCACCGCCGCGACCCGCTTGCCCGTTGGCGCGCCCAGCACCGCGCAGCGGACCCGCAACGCCGCGACGACCTCCGGGCCGTAGACCGGCGCCCGCGGTCGCACCACCCGCGGCCGAAGCGCGGCGACCAACGGCCGCCGCGCATGGTTGCGGTGCCAGCCGGTCAGCTCGCACAACTCGTCGAGGATCCGAGCCTTCTCGCCCTTCTTCGCCCGCCGGTAACGCACCGCCGTCGCCTTCGTTACCGCACGCCGCTGGCTCAACGTCCGTCCCATCGTCTCGGCCTACCGGCACCCCACCCGCCGGGCCGATAGGCGCGCCCTACGCGCGCACTTCCACGTGAGTTGCGCGGCGTCCTGGCGGCCGCGCCGTGGATGCGGGAAAATGGGTCGGTCGCCCGGTTACCCCGTGTTGAATTGGTGCGGTGGAGCCCGTACGTGAGTTTGGTGTTCAGGGGCCGCTGACAGGAACTGTGGATTGTTGCTACGAGCACGCGAGTCAGACTCTTCGACCCTGCAGGCCCCTCCGGGGGGCGCCTCGGTGTTTCGGCGAGAGGAGCCGGTGATGGACGTTCTGCACGAGCGGTGCGCCGCTCTGGACATCAGCAAGCGCGACGTCAAGGCATGCGTGCGTGTCCTCAACCCGCGACGCAAGGCTGCCCGCGGCCAGCAAGGTACGGACGTTCGCGTCGATGACCAACGCCCTGCTGCAGCATCGCGCTTGGCTGCTCAGCGAGCAGGTCAGCGTGGTGTCGATGGAGGCGACCGGCGACTATTGGAAGCCGGTGTATTACCTGCTCGAGGACGTTGGTCTCGAGCTGATGCTGGTCAACGCCCGAGACGCCAAGGGTCTGCCCGGACGCAAGTCCGATGTCAGTGACTCGGTCTGGCTATGTCAGCTGACTGAGTGCGGTCTGCTGCGGGCATCGATGGTGCCGCCCGAACCAATCCGGCGGCACGCGATCTGACGAGGTATCGGACGGTGACGATCCGCGAGCGCAGCCGCGAAGCCCAACGCTTGGAGAAGGTCCTCGAGGACGCGTGCGTGAAGCCTCTCAGTCGTGGCGACCAACATCCTCGGCGACTCCGGCAGGGCGATGATGGCGCCCCTGATCGACGGTGAACGCGATCCCGACGTGTTGGCCGAGATGGCCGGCAACGACTACGCGCCAAACACGATGCTCTCGTCGAGGCATTGACCGGCCGCTTCGATGAGCACCACGCCTTCCTGTGTCAGATCATCCTGCGCCGTATCGACGAGCTGACTGTGGTGATCGAGGAGGTTACCGGCAGGATCGACACCGAACTCGCGCCTTTTCATGACACGGTCGAGCACCTGGTCACGATCCCGGGAGTCGACCGCAAAGCCGCCGCGGTGATCATCGCCGAGACCGGCGGGGACATGAGCCGGTTCGTCACTGCCGGGCACCTGGCATCCTGGGCCGGCGTGTGTCCCGGCAGCCACAAGTCCGGCGGCATCCGCAAGTTCGGTAAAACCCGGCAGGGAAACAAGTCGCTCGGCGGTGCATTAGGGATCGCGGCCATGAGCGCGGCCCGCACCAAGAACAGCTACCTGTCCGAACGCTACCGGCGCCTCGTCATCCGCCGCGGGAAACAACGAGCCATCGTCGGTGCCGAGCACTCGATCCTGACCGCTGTTTGGGTCATGCTCACCAACAACCTCGACTATCAAGACCTCGGCGCCGACCACTTCGTCGGGCGCGATCCCGACCGAGTCCTACAACGGATCACCAAACAGGCCAATACCCTGGGCTACACCGTCCGCTTCGAACCGATCCCGGCGCTCAACCCCGCGAGCTGACAAGCCCCCACGCCACGCGCGCCCTCACGAGCATTTTCGAGTCAGTCAACGACAGACCCTTCGTGCGCATCTTTGGTGAGTCAACGCGACAGGCCGTCTTGACAGAGGCCGTCTCTGTAGGACAGAATGACGTGCGGCCGGGCTCTCCGTTGTATCGGCGATATCGGCTGCTGTGTTGTGGCCAGCTCGCTCAACCGAAACCCCCTACCGGGAGTGCCCATGTCCGACGTCCTCCTCAAACACCACACCCTCTACATCGGAGGGGAGTGGACCGATGGCGACCGCGACGTGATCCAAGTCGTCAACCCGGCAACCGAGCAGATCATTGCGGAGGTGCCGTCCGCGTCCATCGCCGATGCCGACGCAGCCGTCGAGGCCGCCGCCCGCTTGCACGAAGCAGGCACCTGGGCGCGCGCGACCTTCCGTGACCGTGCGGACGTCCTCGACCGCATCGCGGACGCGCTTGAGGCCCGTTCCGCGGATCTCTTACGGGTGTACGTCGACGACCTTGGTGGTCCCACGTCCTTGGCGGCGTTCGTCAACGGGCTCTCTGTCCAGGTGTTTCGGCACACCGCTGAAATCGCCCGCACGCTCGAGGACACCCCGGAGACTCGTCATGGCAGCGGCGCTCCCGTTGTGCTGCGCAAGGTGCCCGTGGGACCTGTCTTGGCCAGCGTCCCTTGGAACGCTCCCCTGCTGTTGCTGGCGGTGAAGGCCTCGGCGGCCCTGGCCGCCGGGTGCCCGGTGATCTGCAGGGCCGACGAACAGGCCCCTCTCGCGTCCTTCTGCTTCGCCGAGGCAGTCGCCTCGCTCGACCTTCCGGCTGGACTCGTGAGCGTCCTGCCGGCTGGGGTGGAGGTGAGCAAGCACCTCGTGTCACATCCCGGCGTGCGCCACATCTCGTTCACCGGCAGCACCGCCGTCGGCAAGGAGGTGATGCGGGCCGCGGCGCAGCACCTAACGCGCGTCACGCTGGAGCTCGGCGGTAAGAGCGCGGCGATCGTGCTGGACGACCTCGATCCCTCCGCGGTGTCCTCGCTCTATCTTGGCTGCCTCGCCCAGACCGGTCAGATCTGCACGACGTACAGCCGGGTGCTCGTTCCCGAGTCGCAACTCAACGAATGGACGGTCGCCCTGACAGAGTTCTTCACCTCCCTTCCGATCGGCGACCCGTGGGATCCGCAGACCATGGTCGGCCCGCTCGCCTCAGGCAAGCAGCGAGCCACCGTCGAGCGCTACGTCGACATCGCCAGGGAGGAAGGCACGGTTGTCGCGGGCGGCCGGCGCCCCGCCCAGCTCGACCATGGGTTCTACTACGAGCCAACCCTAGTCACGGGGGTGGCCAGGGACTCACGGATCGCGCAGGAGGAGGTGTTCGGCCCGGTCGTAGTCATCATGGGCTATAAGGACGTTGACGACGCCGTGCAGATCGCGAATGGGACCGACTACGGGCTCGCGGCCGGCATCTTCACCAATGACCTCGCTCGGGCCGAGCTGCTCGCACCGCGACTGCGGGCCGGCGCGGTCAGCATCAACAACTTCGGTGCGAACATGCAGGAGTGCTTCGGTGGTCTCGGTGCCTCTGGCTTCGGCCGAGAGGGCGGCCGTGAGGGGATCGAAGAGCTGCTCGAGGTGACGCAACTGCAGTATCCGGCACAGTTCTGACGGCAGCCCAACGGAGCGACGTGCCCCTGCGGGCGTGATTACCTGAGACGAAGGGGACAAATATGGCAATCAAGAGCAAGGCCGCGATTCTCACTGGCACACATCGGGACTGGGAAGTCGTGGAACTCGACGTCGATGAGCCTCACGCCGGTGAGGTGCGCGTGCGCATGGAGGTGGCCGGTCTCTGCCACAGCGACGAGCACCTCAAGTACGGCAACGTCCCCTACCCGCTCGTCGGTGGGCACGAGGGTTCCGGGGTCGTCGAGTCGGTGGGCGACGGCGTCACGAAGGTCACGGCCGGTGACCACGTCGCAATCGCCTGGATCCCGAGTTGCGGCACCTGCCGCTGGTGCCTCACCGGCCGAAGTAATCTATGCGACCTGGGCGCCAACATGTTGACCGGCGAGCTGGCTAACGGCGGCTACCGCTTCATGCTGGAGGGACAGGGCATCGGTGGGAACGCTGGCAGCGGGACTCTCTCCCAATACATCGTGGTCGATCAGCGGGCGGTGATCAAGGTCGATCCGTCGGTCTCACTCGAATGGGCTTCTCTGGTTACCTGCAGCTCCACCACCGGCTGGGGATCCGTTATCCGGGCGGGGGAGGTCACCTCAGGTGACACAGTCGCCATCTATGGCTGTGGCGGCGTCGGCGCCAACGCCGTACGGGCCGCCGTCGCGGTTGGAGCCGGTCTCGTTGCGGTGATCGAACCGGTCGAGTGGAAGCGCGACTTCGCCAAGGACAGCGGCGCCGACCTGGTCTTCGCTGACGCCGTGAGCGCTCAGTCTGAACTGTGGGAGCGCACCCACGGGATCGGAATGGACGTAGCCGTGATCACGGTGGGTAAGGTCAGCAGCGAGGTAGTCCGAGCTGCCTTTGAGCTTATCAGCAAGGGCGGGACCATCGTGCTGACCGGCGTCTCCGACGACATCATGGCCGACACCATCGAGCTCCCCGGATCGATGCTGACATTGTTCCAGAAGCGGATCGTGGGTTCGCTCTACGGGCACTCCAACCCGCTGGTCGACATCCCACACATGATCCGCATGGCCCAGGACGGCAAGTTGAACCTCGAAGGCCTAGTCACGGGACGCTACGCGCTCAACGACGTTAACACTGGCTACGCGGACCTTCTCGCCGGCCGCAACATCCGTGGGGTCGTTGTCCATGAGCACTGACCCGGCCCGTGGTCGGGGCGGGGCTGCTCGTCGCGGCGCACGGGGGCCCGTGCGGTTCCATCACCCGGTGACCGACGTCACGGACAGGCCTACGGCCGAAGCCTTTGAGAGGCCAGCCGAGGCTGGCCGAGCAGCGGCTGGACGTCCTCGTTGACAGCGCGCGCCCGGCGGGCCGAGCACGATCTTCAGCGACGCGTGGAAGTGACCGATTGCCTATCGCTGAAAATGGAACCCTCCTCGAACGATGAGGAGTGATGAGAGTGAAGGACCGTGCGGGGACTCGCAGGCTGTGCAGCTTTGAGTAGACGCCGATCAAGGCGATTTTGCGCAACTTCGATGTGTCCTGAAACACGGTGCGCCGGACGTTGGACGACCACCCGCTAGTGTCGCGCGCCGTAATTTCGCCCGTTAAGTTGTAGTATGGTGTATGGCGAGGACCGGACGACCAAAGGCACTGTTGGAGTTGACCGAAGGCGAGGCTGAGCAGCTGTTGCGCTGGTCGCGGC
>JAABUP010002785.1_pt1 | contig 32682 bp, 37 predicted proteins | sample 5559201 | NCBI WGS metagenome assembly JAABUP01 (sample SAMN10711887, study PRJNA513373) | rock metagenome | isolation source: Antarctica rocks | place: Antarctica
TGGTCGCGTTCTGCATCGGCGCAGTCAGGGCACTACGAGATGGGCTTGGTTCTGAACGTGACAGATCCTGGGGAGGTGGTGGTAGAGGCTTGTTGAGTACTGTCGGCTTGACGTTGCTTGATGCACTGTAGGACCCATTCGCCAGCGAAGCATGGCTCTGAGTAGATGCTCGCATGAGGTCTTCAGAGGTGTCGTCTAGGAGTGCACTAGAGAGCTCGTCGATACTGTCATCCTCCGCCAACAGATCGTGTTGCGATGGCTCCCTTCCGATGGACTTAGTTGTAAGGCGCGAGTAAGCTGTAGCCCTGTGGTCAGTCAGGCCTGAGCAAGTCTGAAGTACGGAACACTTGCCCGAACGCTTCTCCCTTCCATCAGGCTTATCTTTCTCATCTTGAAAAACGGAAAACGCAGACAACAGCCCTCTGTTCTTCCGTCCGTAAGTCGCCATGCGTCATCTTAGTCCACAGATGGCTTGTGCAGTCTTCCTCATAAACTCATCTCAAAAGAGCGATTCGAAATGGTCAAAGGAGTGACAATGCGATACAGAACGAAAGTCTGCGTGTAAGATATGAGCAGGTACCTACGAGTGTGGCAGAAGTGGAAGGAGAGCCTCGTTTAATGGCAGGGTTACGACGACAATCACGTGGATAATGGTCAGAAGGAGAAGCTGGATGCAGGAAAATGATCAAGATGGTCATAAACAAAAGAATTACGTGTCAAGTCTTCTCATGTCGACCTGGTTAGTCTCACGGTTGTAAAGTAGTCCCGAAATTGGACCGAAGTAGGGCTAGCAACATCAGCCTGCAAATGGCATCGATTGCATCATGGACACAGTAAGCCTGGATAGAATCAGGGAGTCCCCAGCTTAAAAAATATCTTGAATTGCCCACTTCATGGGTTTTAGAAGCACTTGCAGAATGTCTTGGCGGTTTGGCAACGCTGGAACGTCCTGCCCTACTCTAAGGCCGAGACTTAGGTCTTCCCGACGTGCTGCTCTCAGCATAGACAATGTCATTGTCTAACGGTCAAGTGCATGTTAATCGTATAAGAAACACTGCGTCCACGGCCTGAGCCACCTATATCCATGTCATTCCTCATTGACATTTGATCTCCATACGTTACTCCTAACACCCAGTTCTCAATCCCCTCTAGCTGAAGGTCTTGGTGGTTCAGAGTCATGATCGAGGGAGGCTTCAGGAAAGGATAGCACACGACCTGTACCTGCTCTGTCTGACTACCTGCACGCCATCCACGTTGCAGTGGAAACATAATGACAAGCCAAGTGGTCAGAATTATCAAATGTCGTTGGGAAGAGCTCTTTGTTCGGACAGTTCCATTACCAGCACGTTGCGAAAGTCGGAAGCACAGAGCTTTGCAAGGAAACGAGCCAATCAGCGTGGATACTTTTCAGCTTACTGCCGAATTGCATCATCCGTGTACCTTACGGGCGCAGTGTGAACTTCGATATTCGGGCCTGTTTGTATCCGTTGCGTCTCGATACAGTATCTTAACTTCAAATAATATATCCATAAGGCGCCCAATCTTTTGCGCTTGAGACCAGGTCTGATTCTCCTAAATTTGCGGGAAGAAACGCCTGTCTCACATACTCCATACATTGCTTGAGACTTTCGGTCCGTTCACACAGCAAGACGTTCGACGATACTTCTACTTGGGCCAATTGAATTCCTCATTCCTACGCCATGTCCTTCTCCTCTCTCGTCTCGGATCTGACCTACAGAGACGACGATCATGATCGAGCCTCGCAAATGTCAAGAGGGGTCTCCTACGCTCGTTCGTATGCGAGCACAGCGGCGACCAGCGTGAGCATTTCAGGAGATATCTCGAGTCAATTGCATGGTGGATACAGCCATCCTCTTACGAGATCATGGCAAGCCGAAAGGCAATTGACAAAGGTACGCAGCGGCAGCAGGTCATGGCTATACAATTGAATGCGAATCGCTCACACCTGAAAACATAGTCTATGCTCATCTTCCCCCTCTTCATCTCCGATCAACCTGAAGAAGAAACCCTCATCCCCTCCCTTCCGAACCAATCCCGCCGTGGCATCTCAAAAGTGGTCCTCTTCCTCGAACCCCTCGTCCGTAAAGGTCTACGATCTGTCATTCTCTTCGGTGTACCTGTCGCTCCAGGCGCCAAAGACGCCCTCGGTACCGCAGCAGACGACCCACAAGGACCCGTCATCCAAACCATCCGATTACTCCGCGCGCGCTTTCCACAACTCTTCATCGTCGCCGACGTATGCTTATGCGAATACACATCCCACGGCCACTGCGGCATCCTACGCGACGACGGCAGCCTCAACAACCAACTATCTGTCGACCGCGTCAGCGACGTCGCAATGGCCTACGCCGACGCCGGCGCACACTGCATCGCCCCTTCCGACATGAACGACGGCCGCATCCGAGCCATAAAGCTCAAACTCATCGAATCCGGCATCGCACACAAAGTCGTCTTGATGTCGTACTCCGCCAAGTTCTCCGGCTGTCTCTACGGTCCTTTCCGCGATGCTGCGGGCTCTTGCCCTTCATTCGGCGACAGGAAATGCTACCAGCTACCACCTGGGGGCCGAGGGCTGGCGAGACGGGCGATCCACAGGGACATTAAGGAAGGTGCTGATATCATCATGGTGAAGCCCGCGAGCTCGTACCTGGATATCATCAGTGATGCAAAGGAGATTGGCAAGGATATGCCCATCGCGGCGTATCAGGTTTCTGGGGAGTATGCGATGATACATGCGGGTGCGAAGGCGGGAGTGTTTGATTTGAAGGCTATGGCGTTTGAGTCGACGGAAGGGATACTGAGAGCGGGGGCTACTATTGTCGTGAGCTATTTTACGCCTCAGTTTCTGGACTGGTTGAGTAGTTGAGAAGAGTTTCCTTTCATCGTTTTGTCGTCTTCCGTATCTATTGTTCAAAAGCAAGCTTAGGACTGATTTTCTTCGTTTATATCAAAATTTGCTCTGCTAGCTAGTCTCTCTTAATATTGCTGTAGGAGTCACTGTTATCTGGTCTTATAACTTCACATCGTCATCAAGAACAGCTATCGTGTGTTCCACTATCCAATAAAGGTAGTCATCCGCGCGGAATAGCCCCTAGCCCAGCAGGGGGAAGGAACAACTTGCCTGCTGCTATGTCACCAAATGATATCTGCTGTGCCTGCTAAGTAGCGATCATCTGTGTCTTATCTCAACTGTCTCAATATACATATGACGATTGCGGGTTGTAAAGAGAGTTTCATCCGCTAGGGCATGGAGTTCGTTGGCGAATGTCTGGGACTGCTTACTTCAGTCGGTGAATCCTCGGAGCGGGATAGGACGCTAGTCAGTGGATCCACAGTTCTAGATCTTAGATGGTCCTGATTCCGAGTATTCGTTAGGCCGACCCCTATATAGAGAAAGTAAAACATCGTCCATAGACATATATGAGCTGTCCTGAACGCCGAGTCTAAAGTAATTAGAGTATCAGACTCACTACTGCGCATTCAAAAGCACATGATCCAGTAGAGTTCACTTTATAGATCTTGGCGGCGTGGCATGGTGGAGGTCCCCGGTTGTTGACATCGGCAATCAGGTAAGATCTAGAACCATACAGGACGTGACCATGGAGAAATGAGTGCCGTTAGATGTTGCTGATTGGAACCTGGACAAGTCCATATGAGAACTACACCTCTGGTGTCGCCTGAATCGGCGATGTGATCATTGGGCCAGTCTTGCTACCTTTCTGGATGAAGCTGTCCTCCCACACAAGACTGATGTCCGTTCATAGCTAGATTCTTCCACCATAGTTCTTGACTTTCCCTTCCATACAATCCACCGTATACCAGCTTCTAGAAACTCGTACAACATGGATGTTCATGCTCATGGTAGTAACAACGCCCACGTCGCCCTGGCGTCTGCTCTGGTCGGTACTCGACCCGGTTTTTAAAGGTTACAGCGACATCCATAAGGAACTCTGCGCTGAGGCTGTCTTCCAACTTAGTAAAGTGATCGCTGGGGAAGATATCTCACACGACATAGTGGATGAGCAGCCTCCGCAGCGGTGATGAGTCTGTAGTGTTCGCATAAATCCACGGAATTTCGCGCATGAGGTCGTAGCGGGAAGATGAAGCAGTGCCGTTGTATCGGGTAAGGATAGCATCGATGACGAGGTTCTTAAGAGCCGGGACAGCCCGCACGTCCGTGAAGACGTAGAGCTGGACCATATTCCGCCAAGTCATCAGATGCTCGGTATCGGTCTCCCGCCAATAGAATTGTTGTGTGTAGAGCCAGTCAACGTTTGGCTCGAACGAGTGCTGCTTCGCGCAAGTGGTAAAGGACGGGTGTTCAGTTTGCTGTGGGTACGCTGCTGAGCGCCAAGGGAATCATTGCGTGAACAGAATGTCCACATCCTTATTTGTATCCACTCTCATCACGGGAAACGTGGTGTTCTTTGTCCCTCTTCATGTAATGCTCAGATCCGCGACTGAACTCATAATGGTAACGGTTGAGAGCGGCTCTTCACACACACGTCACTTCTTAGCGCCTGAGTCAGTGTCACATGCGCCGCCATCATCCACAACATCAAGAAAGCAATGGCTGCTACAACTTCTGCTTCTCCCAGCCGTGAGCCCTCAAGAGAAGCATTGAATGAGATGGTTTTGTCATCCTGAAAGGCTCAGCTTTTGGTTGATGAGTTAAGGACTTCGCAAGGAAGGGAGTCCCTATCAAAACTGCAGACAGGTTGAACTTTTGCAAAGCCAGCGTCCTCAATGATGTCATAAGCATTCTCTATTCTGTTACTTCACATCTTCTGACATTGAAAGTAGCGCGTCTGTGATGTTCTTGAGTTTGAGTTCCCATGGTCTGGGCTTGAAGCGTACGCAGTGCTGAATCCCACTTAGGGTGGCCGTCGGGTCAAAATGAGGCTCAATATGAGGCTCAATGTGTATGCTCGTTAGAAAGAAGCGATAGAATCAGTCTCACAGCTACTAGTTGAGCCACTTAACTGATTCAGAACTAGCTCAGGTTTTTCTTGGCAATCCGACCCGACCCTGACCCTAGCCCGAACACCCGGACCCTAGCGCGGTTCGGGCTAGGGTCAAGAAAGTCTGGCCACCGTAGAATAAGTCAGAGAAGCACGCTCCTGCAATAAGCATCATTTAAGGGCCTTGAGCCAGTACATGCCTGCAACGACTGAGCGCACGCATGGATGATAGGCCGAAATCCGTGTTTACGCATGTAGATGAGAGGGAGTGGGAAAGGGAGTGCTGGTTTGAGTTGAGTACGGAGAGCGGTAAAGGCTGCATCCTGTGCAGATATTGATGTTAGAACAGTGGCAAGGTAAATGTGATGAATGAATGACCCTATACCAATTAAGTAGAGCTAATTATATGGGTTTTGAGTGTTATATATTATATTAATTTATCCAGCTCGTCTTAACGCTCTATACCGCGCCCCCTGGGCTGTTCTTCTTGTCTGACGCGCTGGGTATTCGCGTACTGAGATCAAATACCGGTAACCCGAAAGGGAAGTCCAAGGTCACCAACAGAATCGCGATCAGAAGATACCAACCGAACATGCAGAATGTGAACGTGAATGCACCTGCCGCGTACTGCAATTTCAGTGCTGTGGCAGTATCGCCCTCCGCAAGCTTCCAGTATGTGCCAACAAGTAGCCACAAGGCAATGTCCAAGGTGAGGAATATCATGAAGAAAACAAGATTTGTGCGGATGGACAGAAAGAGGTAGATGAAAGTGAGGAGAGCCAGAAAGCAGAGGTAAAAGCCTGTAGAGCAAGGTGGGATATCAGTGGTCATGCCTTTGAGGTTGAAAGAGCTCATCTACAAAGACGGAGACATACCATAGCTCGCGTAGTATTCGGCTTCGGCAGCAAGCAGGGCATCGCCAGTTTTGCCAGTGGTGAAAAAGCCCTCTGCGTTATAAAAAGGAGTCAACGTCGCGCCGAGCGTGAGCCAGAATGCGCCGTAGGTGCCGAAGACAATCATGGGAAATGTGTTGCCGAGGATCCATTCCATGACAGAGCCAAGGATTTGGAGCAGGCCGCCGAAGAAGTAAATGGCTCCACTAAGGGTTGTGTCAATGAATTATGAGGAATCTTGAAAAGGGTTTGTTGTTTACACAATAGAGGCACCTGCACCGCCAGAACCTCGCCAGCCCATCAGCTGGCACCCAAGGGGAGTTGATGCGATAAGAAAGCCCATGAGCGCCCTATAAGGGTAAGTTATCAGCATGGCGGAATGAGACATGGGAATGCACGAAAAGTAATTGTGGAAAACTCACATTGGGGTAGGATTGCCGAACGTTGATCGAAGATGGCCTTTGACCTTGCTCGGAGGATTCAGGTACAGCTTCTCGAGAGCTTCCATGGGAATCATGACACTGCCATCAGTCGCGTAACGCCTGAGACCCTCAAAATGGTCGTTGGTCACATTGTTACTGTTTGAGCGTTCCGGCGCAGTGTTCCGATCACCGTTGACAGCGGCTGCCTCATAGTCTTGGGGTTTTGGTACGTACTCAGGCATGGTGACGGCCTGTGAGGTGAAGATGTGCTACGATTGTAGAGTGCAAAGCGTAAGTAAAAAGTCGATCAACGCGAGAGCAACATCTTCTTATTGAAAGCCAGGGACAGCAAGTAGCTTTGCGGATGCTAGGCTTGCGGGGTATTACATGAGAGGAACTTCTTCTATCACGGGAGGGGAGCTGGTGACCTTATTGAGCTTGTTCCCCGAACGTCAGAACCAGCCAGAAACTAATCTGGTCAGCGAGTCTACTTCCACGGCGCCGGCGGCAATTGTGTGGTCAATAGTAGCCTCTCATATCCAGTGATGAAGCTTATTGAGGTGCGGAGTAATGGAAATCTGATCGAGAAAGGTTGTCCAACACGTGACAACATCGACATGTCTTCTACTCCTGATCTACCTAGACGGCCACGATACGGTATGCCATGCGATTCGTCTGACTCTCCTTGGGACTGGGACCCGTACACTAAACTACTCGCTCCGCATTGCCGGCCTGAACAAGCCAACACTCCGCAATTTCCCATTCCAGTCGCCCAACCCCGCAATCGTCATGCCCTTGGCTTGACCAAAGCAAACTGCTAGAGTTTTGCTTTCAGCGGATGCTACTTGATTCAGACGTCCAGGGTATGCATCACATTTAAAACCTAAGGCAGGACAAGTAAAACTTTGTATAACATCAGCTCCAGTAACAGCAGGGCTGCTACTGCACCCCCTAGTAAGGTTGAAAACCTTCGCGCCCACGTGCAGAGGCACACTACGCAAGATCCAGCTTTCTTTGGCATGTTCAGGACCGAGGATCACGGATCACGGGAATTCCGGAAGGCTCAACGTGAAACTAATTATTGTTGCCACATCTTACTTTAGATGTTTGTAAACATGACAGGGGCAAATCTTTATGATATATGTATATAAGCATTTTTAGTTTCTGGTCCCACCTCTACTAATGGTGATCAGTGAAGTCAACAAATTTGGATTCCACAGCAGATGACGCGCTTGCTGCGCAACAGCAACTCCAAGGCCGAACGTAATAATGACTAAGAGCGGGAAGGTCAATCATACATCATGCAGCAGAGACGGTGTCATCTTCATGCACATTTAGAAACGACATGCATCAAAGCTTGGTTAGCAGAGTTCTTCTTCAGTATTAGAGTGATTTTGCACCCCATGTCGTTGAGGTATGCATGAGTCTTAGTATGTTTTAGTACGCGTTTTCTAAGGGACGATACCATATAAGTATTAGTGATGACTTCCTTCAAGTTACCTCAGCCGCGAAAAAAGAAACCCCGATTTTCAGGCATTGAGGTAACAAAATAAAGTAGGCAGTACTAGTGTTTGCATGAAGCTAGACGCGTACTAAACACGTATTATAAGGCCCCTTGCCCAGTCTAACCAGAAATCTACCTCAGGACTCTGAGGTAGCAAAATCACTCTATTACTTTTCGCCATTACGTTATTACATGGCCGCGACTCACAGTGCATTAACCAAATTCAGTAATGCTCAGTTCCCAAAAAAACATCTTGCTGCAATGAAGTGAGCATGACGTTTCCCATCACACACTTATTACAGCTCAGATGACCTTGGCCCCTTCCAACGTCCTGTTTCTGTGATTTCATTGCCGTTCTTGCACAATACCTCTGTTGCCTCATTCATTCGCCTCACACTCACATGGCGCTCCACCACCACCATCACCACCACAACAACAACAACAATGACCCCAACAAACTGCCGGAAATGTCTGGCCAACAACCTCAAGTGACCATCTTCCTCAGACCTATCGCCGCGCCGGCCGCGCTCGGCCTTGCCGGCTTCGCGGGCTCCACGTGGATCACAGCCTCCTGGATCGCCAATTGGTTGGGCAGCCCGGACTCACCGACCATTTTCTTCCCGTTCGTTGCCATCTGGGGCGGGCTGGCGCAATTCATTGCGGGCATTTACAGTTTCCATGCCAGAGATGTGTTGGTCTAGTGATCAATACCCTATGGGGCAGCTTTTGGATGAGTATTGGGCTGCTGTATTTGTTGGTGGTACGTGCCATGTGCTTGGAAATATGAGCCATCTATGTGTGTTTGTAAGGATGTTTCGGAAGGACAAATGCTGATGATGGGTATCATGTGACCTGGCTACAGGCGTCCTCCCCTCCCACTCCATTTACACGCATTTCCCTGAGCTAGCCGCTTGGTTCGTCATCCTGGCGGTCTTCACTTGGTCTGGTGTACGTCTTTCTCCTTCCTTCTCCCTCGTTCTCGCCCACTAACCCGAGAACCTTCCGCACAGGCAATCGCATCCCTTGGCCCCGACCTCATCTTGGCGGGGTTGCCCTTCTCGCTCGCAATTGGTACGACTATCGCATGCTGTCTCTTCTCTACCGACTTAGGCCTTCACGCCGGCATGAAAATCGCCGCCTACTTTTGGATGCTGAGCGCGCTATTGGCCTGGTGGCGCGTCACCGTGTACCTTATCGAAGAGGTTTATGGACCAAATAGCGTGGTCACGAAGTTCTTCCCGATCTTTAGGACGCCGTTGGAAAAGCGAGCTCCGCTGGTTATGCCGGGCTTGGGAGAGCCCGGTGTTAAGAGGGGCGTACCGAAAATGGTGGAAGGGGATTCCGCGTATGGCGCTATTACTGCCACCCGTGGGGCCTACCATGGGCCCACCAATGGGGTCACTTATGATACCGCTGATGCGCGGGAATCTGAGTGGCCGCCGATCTCAACGTCTTCATGCTCCTCCAGCGTTAAAAGGTCTAGTATCTCGTATGCGTTAAAACCGCGCATTACCATGACGTGGAGCTCCAAGTTGATTCCTGGCCGAGCTTTGTTCATGGCGAGAATTTAGTGAAATGTGGCAAGCACCATTTCAATGTAGACGCTGGGGCGGCGCCTCATTCTCTCAAAGAGGGCGCGGTTGAGTGTATCTACGGATAAGTCGACACCTGTAAGACCAGCAGTGTGCATGGCCTCGATTTTCGAGTTGAGTGCTACACGGGTTGCTTGTAATACGGAGTTGCTGTAGTCCTTTTCCTGGGTGAAAGCGGTCTAATGTTCCCGTTTTCAGTCAGCCAATCTCGTGCATAAGCGGCACGATATCTCTGGCGCACTGTTGGTTCACCACCCGTCAGGTCAAAATTAAGAACTTTAAGAATATAACTGATACTGAACAGCTTTCTGAAATTGTAAAGTGACTTAAATGACATCAGCTTTGTACTTTTCTTTTATAAATTAATCAGAACTATTGAAATCATGTCATCACTTCACAAAATTCTGCTAGCACATCAATGGCAGATTCTGCTAGCGTGCTCTTACTAAGCCACCCCTGAGTCATGGGCGGATCCTGACGTCTTTCCAATCCCCGTTTTCGATGTTGCAGCTATTGCACAGGCGGTTACAAATGACCAGGCATAGCCAATCGATAGTAGTCAAAGGTCGCAATGGGAGGTTTCTCTGCAGGTGGAAATATGGCATTGGCAGCATCGCAAGTGGAAGGACTGCGAGGTGGAATCGGTGCAGTAGTCGGGTTCTATCCTGTCGTTGGGCTGGACGCGGACAACCGAGCAACAGCTAAGGGACAGACCACAGACTGTACAGCCGGATATGCTGGCGAATATGTCGCGTTGGTTTGACTGGGCCTATTTACCGAGAGGACAGAACAGGCGAGATCCATGTTTGAGCGTCATGTTTTCGCTGAGGGAGAGCTTACCAGAGAAAATATGTCTTGTAGGCGTTGAACTGGATATGTGATGCAAGGAAAGCGAGATAATGGCGGAGCAATTGGCGGGACGGAGGGGGAGATAAGGAGGGAACGTCCATGATGTGGGAGAAAGGAGGAATCAGGTGGGAGAAGGTGATGGGCTGGGAGCATGGGGTTACACATATGCAGAAGAAAGGAGAGAACGAATTTGAAAGGAGGAAGGCCGTTGAGGAAGTGGCGAAGTGGTTGTTCAATGGGTTGTACACATAGGTGAAGCTCAAGGTGAAGCCGTACCCAAACTTTGGCGACTACATGTACTTTACCGGATCGATAAGGGCATCAAGTAGCGAAGCAGCACTTTCGTCGCCCACCAGTGCCCATTGTTGCACTCCAAGAATCATATGGCTCAGATCTGAGAAGCTGTCAAGTTCTAACGCGTTCGGGTTTTTCCTTTATGTCTGAGCTCTTATGACATAATTCACTTCACGCTCGAAGGCACCTTAATTCACGTGGCATGGCTCCTGTGCAATAGAGGTCTTTCGCAAACTGCTGAAGGTTTTCGGCAGTTTGACAAGACAGAACAGTTCGGGCCGGATTAATAGGTCTTCCGGCCACTATGCCTAATGTAGTAATATAAATTTGCGGAGGTGTTTTGACTGCCCGGGCCCCCAAAGAGTAGTCATAATATCTACCCCATAACATGGACGACCCACCACTTGTTCTTTTGCTTGTCTGTGTGGTTGTAGTGCATGTTGAGGCCCTCAATCGTATGCCTCGACGTCGATATACGGCTCCAGTGGAGTATAATTCTTTCGAATTCCGACTTAATGATATTGATAATGAGCGGCAACGTCGTTATATGCGGTAGAGTACTCTGTTCACTTCGGAGCCTTAGGACTAATGATATATCTAGGTTTAGTAAACAAGAAATTCGTCAAATTCTTCCATTTCTGAATCTTGACTCTGTTCTGTGGACGAATCAATATCAACCCTCCTCTGAGCTGGCATTATGTCTTGTTCTGACACGACTCTCATTTCCTCAACGACTCTTTCAGCTTTCAGACCTGTTTGGACGTTCAGAGCCCTACCTATCGTCAGTTTATAATGACACTATTGATCATCTATGTCGTCGATATCGAGCCATGCTTCGATGGCACCCCAGCCTTCAGTATCAATGTCTACGACAGTATGCTCAAGCAATAAAGCGTGTGAAAGGGTGGAGTGGTGGAGGAACAATATGGGGGTTTATAGATGGAACGTTTCGGCCTACCTGTCGACCAGGGGAGAATCAGAGGTTCTTCTACTCGGGGTATAAGAAGCGTCATGGCTTCAAATACCAAGGCATTGCGTGTTCAGATGGCCTCATTGAATCTATTGCTGAACCCTTTGAGGGCAAGGCCAATGATTTCAAGATGGTTAGGGACTTCAGAGTGGAGGAAGACCTTCGTCGAGTGTGTTATGGTCATCCACAGCTCTTTCTGTATGGTGATCAGGCATACCGACGACTATGGGGCATTATGGGTCCTTATGCAGGAGGTCAAAGCCTAGATCACACCCATCGACGGTTTAACAAGACGCTTTCTCATGTTCGGATCATCGTGGAACAGGCATTTGGTGACACTCAGAACCTCTGGTTATTCAATGCCTTTGCTCTAGGATTACGACCTGGGTCACAGCCTGTTGCTGCTTATTACATGGCATCAGTGCTTCTAACTAATTGTTTTACATGCTTACAGGGAAATAATGCAGCTGGAAGTCGATTTCCATTGCAGCCTCCTACACTGGAGGCTTACTTATCAGCTATCTAGGTATGTCTCCCTCTGCTCGATTAACTAGTACTGATAACATTGTTTCTAGACGTTCCATTCGCATGGCCATGTCTAGTCTCAATACCCTGGCTTCCTCCGCCACTCGAGTTGCCTTCATCGCCCTCGCTTTCTCTGCAACCTGAATTGACTTCGTTGCCCTAGCCTCTACGGCCCTAATTGCCTCTGTCGCCTGAACCTTCACATTGCTGGCCTCTGTGCCAGCCCTATCTCTTTCACACTGAGACCGAACAAACAACTCAACAGCATTTGTCAGTGCCACAACTGAGGATGACTCCTCAGTATTGGTTCTAGTCTTCTTCCTTGAAGAGTTACTCTGTTGTTGACAACTGTCGGAGGTGGTGGAGACTGCTGGTGTGATGAAGGCTGCTGAGGTGCCAGAAGGACTGTCAGGATCGTTTATAAGGGGACTGATAGCTCTAGGTAAGTCACCATTGTGACTGTCGTCAGTGTCAGACGACTCGGAGGAGGACTCTAGGCCTCTTTTTCGGCTGATTCAATGCATAAGATTATCCTTTGCTCTTTCTTCTCGGCGTTCCTGGGCCACCTTTTCTTCTGCACTAAGCTTCTTCGCGTCTTCAACTGCTTTGTGGGTGTCTACAACCCTAATCCAATCATCAATAGCTTTAGTATAGTTGTTGTCTTGATCCTCACTACCAGTGAAAAGACCGTCTAGATAATCCTTTCTTTTCTTGATGAGTGTATCAACACGACGTCTGGGTGTAGAACAGCTGCGCCCTGTTTCTTGTTGAAATCGCCTTTGAACTTCTGTTCAGAACTCTGTTCTCTTCTTCTGAGCAACATATGCTGACTCCATCTGCAGGCATATTTGCAGCAAAGCTGTGTCCTGTTTCTCCGTCAATCGCGTGCTCTGCGGAGCCCTTCGTCGATGTGTTGATGCAGTGGAGGTTCTTGGTAGGACAGACTGCTCAACAGATAGTGTGGTGAAGGCCCTTGATGGGGCCCACTGCTCAACAGACAGCTCAGTGGAGGCTCTTGATGAGACAGACTGCTCAATAGAGGAGTAGACAAGATACGGCGACAACCCAGGGGTGTGAAGAAGGGCTGGGTCAATGGGCCCACAGGAGGGTATAGTAGATGTCATCGGTGTGGCATCATTACTAGGCAATTGGAAGGATGCAGGGTAGGAGTTATTAGTTAATTGATTCATTTTGTTATGGTAGAGATCAATTATGAAGTTAAAACGGAGTCAAATTAAGGTCTCTATACTAACTAAATGTAGTATAAACACCAACTGCTGCGCAACGGCAGTTACTGCTATCGACCAGCAGTTCAGGGCCCTGTCTAGTGCCGGATTATATATATACCGTTGCCCTAAACCTAGTTGGGAACTGCTGAAGAAGTGCTCAAAGTCTTCGGCAGTTTGCGAAAGACCTCTATTAATTTCGAGCTATTTCTCACTTTTTCTTTTCTTGTGCCATTCAACACACGATCTTATTCCAAACGCACCTGCCTTTTTCTTTTATCAAGAATCTCGAACGTACATCATCATGTAGACGAGAACACCTCACCGGTATTTTCGCCAGACTTCGACAAGGTGGAGTCACCAAGTACTTATCAGACACGAACATTGCGGCCTTCAAAGAGGCTCTCGACCTAAGAAACCATGCCGTCTGAAGGTACTCCACGAGTTCAGACAGGCGAGAAGCCAGCTTTCCAGTATGCACTTGATATCAATCAAGAACTTGGCTTGGGCGGCTAACGGGTTGTAGCGATCTCCACCAGTCTGTCGTGACGATCAAAGTTGGACCTGAAAAGCATCCTTTCGTCGTGCACAAGGAGCGGCTCGGCTATTATTTTTCCTACTTCAAGGCTGCCTTGACTGGTCATTTTGCAGAGGCTTCGGAGGGAGTCGTTGATCTTCCCGACCTAGACGCGGAGACCTTCAAGATCTTTGAACGCTGGCTCTATACTGAAAAATTTCGAAAGGAGGAAGCGGACGGTACTGGCATGGGCTGGGGAGTCCTCTGCCGTGTCTATGTCCTCGCGGATCGACTTGGCGTTACTCTGCTCATGAACCTGGTGGTGAGCAGCATGGTTGAGAAGAGGTTCAAAGACAAAGCAGTCCCCTCCAGGAAGTATGTTATGTCTATTAGAACACCCCTCAAGAGTCATCTCTACGGCGGCTTGTGGTCGATATTGTTGCGTTCGACGCCCTTCCAGAATCGTTGGAGGATCTCATAGAGGAGCTCCCGAAGGAATTCATTGGCCAGGTTGCTTTGACCAACACCAGGCGGCTTCCGACGAGACTTCTAGGCGAGGTCGCGCCCTTCGAAGAGAACGTGTGCCAATACCACCAGCACGCCAGCAAAAACGAGCCATGCCCAACACAAAGAATCTCAAAAGGGTAGGAAGGACTTCAGAGACATGGAAAGTGGTTTGGACCAGAGTCTGAGACGTTGTTGGTGGTATCGGGATGGCTCAGAAGTTACACCTTTACTTCCAGTGATTGTCATACCAACAGAGCCTTGAAACGATGTTGTTTCTGACCTCGATTCGGTGGGATCCAACTGCGTACTATTCAGTCCGAGGTTTTGTTACCTGCTACTTAGCTTGAACATCACCAGGTTGATTGTATGTCTGGATTGTTTGCATGCTATACTTGCCCTTCGATTGCACGATCTTGTAAGCCGGAACCCCATCATTGAGCGAAATCTTGGCGTTTGCTTGATAGAGTTGATGCCAGTGAGCTAAGTGGAACTGACTGGGACTACTGAAAGGAGGTTAAGCGGCTCGTTACGGACTCAATTAATCGGGCAACACTAACATCTGCACCTAGTAATTAGTTTGTATCCAATTTTAGTGTATATTACATAGTAAATAAACACAGGTGTGTCACAGTCCATTACCTACCTATCTTTCTACCTACCTACACATATCTCACTGTCATCATCCACCATGTCATCATTCTTGATTTCTGTTGTTCCTAACATCAAATCTGTAAGGGAAAAGCTTTTTCTATTGAATAAGAAACCCATTGTGATGTCAATTGATGAATTCAACATCAATCAGCCCTATGTGAACAATATTTGATGTTGTCAGAATGTCTGAACCTATTCAGACTGTGTCATTTCAAATTATCTATGTTGTCAATATTGAAAAGAAGTCAATTCCTGTTCAGAAAGACTCCTCAGTGCCTCAGCAATGTTCTGTCAGAGCTGGGCAGCAGTGTATAATGAGTTTCACTGCCACCCACTTCCTCAACAAAAGTGCAGTTATACTTTGACAAAATGACAATTGAACAGAGCATACCCACACCCTTGAAAAGACTGATTGCTTAAAGAGAAACTTGAAACTCTGTGGAATTGAACATTAGGGACGAGGTTATACGGCTATGAATACGGGGTTTGGCTGAATTTATGTCTAGAATGAGTAGCAAGAGTGTGAAGAATCTGATGAAGGAATACAAGACACTAGGGGTCTCAAAGTTGATGACAGTGAGGTAGATTAGCATAGGAAATATATAAAACATCATAGTCTGTATGGAATTTATGATTTCCCACTGAAACGCAATTCTATGACGCGGCCGTGTTTATTTAGTATGTAATCTACACTAAAACTGGATACAACTAATTACTAGGTGCAGATGTTAGTGTTGCCCGATTAATCGAGGCCGCTCGTTACCGCTAAGGACATTAACGACCCGCAAATTGAGATGTTGTTACCGGTTAAGTTATGAGAAGTCCATGGAAATTGTGAAGTAGCTTTGATTGACCTTTGAGCCTCTGCTCCCTATAGAATGACTATGAACGCTACATCAGAAACCTTTCGCCCTGCCTTCCCAGACCATGACCATCCAAATATCACCTACGGCCTCTCATTTACCGAAGCGTGCGGCAACCATGTCGAATCTACATTCAATGCTTCTCGAGTATATATCATATCATCTGGCTCTCTTGCGCGCAATACTGAAGCGTTGGCCAATTTGCGATTGGCGCTGGGGAGCAAGATTGTGGGCACAAGGATTGGCATGAAGTCACATACGCTATGGAGTGAGATACTGGAGATAATCAATGAAGCTAGGGACGTGAAGGTGGATCTGTTGATCACGCTTGGAGCGGGAAGTCTGACCGATGGAGCAAAGATTATTGCCTTGGTTAGATCTTACCATGTGTGTAGATCATGTAAGGGAAAGCTGATAGCCAAGTGTAGGGTCTTGCCAACGGCGTCTCCACCTTTGAAGAGCTCGAAGCCCTTGCTTCCGACAGCCCGAACAAGAAAGAGCACATCAAATCGCCAGAGGTCCCCATAATCAGCATACCTACCTCCCTATCTGGCGGCGAATACTCTGACCTTGGAGGGGGCACGAATGATAAGACACGCCGCAAACATCTGTTCTCTACGCCATGCAAAGGTCCCGCACTCGTTGTACTCGACGCTGAACTTACAAAGACAACTCCTGCCTCTGTGTGGCTGAGTACTGGCATTAGAGCGGTGGATCATTGCGTTGAGACCATCTGCTCTCTTCAAGGCAACGCTAAGGCAGACAAGGACGCTGAAGCAGGGCTGAAGCTGTTAGTGCATGGTCTACTGAAAAGTAAACTCGATGGTCAAGATCTGGAAGCTCGACATCAATGCCAGATGGGCGTTATAGAGGCGATGAAAGCCGTTGGTGATGGTGTGCCGATGGGCGCAAGTCATGGCATAGGTCACCAGCTGGGTCCACTAGGAGTCGGGCATGGGGAGACTAGTTGTATACTACTACCAGCAGTGTGCAAGTATAACGCGGATCATGGGACAAACGTAGACAAGCAGCAGAAAGTTGTAGATATTCTTTGGAAAGACCAAGAAGTCAAGAGCGCACTGCAGCAAAGGGGTCTGACTGAGGGCAAAGCGGACCTGGGCGATGTATTGGATGCTGTCATCAAAGAGCTCGGGATGCCAAGAAAGCTGAAGGATGTACACGTCGGCAGGGACAAGCTTGATGACCTGGCAGCGAATAGCTTACACGATCCATGGTGTGCCACGAATCCGGTACCCCTGAAGAAAAAAGAGCAGGTCCTTGAGATTCTCGAGATGGTGCTAGGGTGAATGGATTTGGATTCACAACCTGGTTCATGTACTCTTGGCTCAAATGCGGAGTGTAAGGTGAGTCATCTACACCGCCTCACATAACGGTTTGACACCATTGATTCACCAAGCTTCACCTTAGATCTATAAGTCTAAAGTTCGGGTACCCAACTGACAACAGTCTTGTCCTCTTGCTGTACACCAAATCAAGACCTCTTACCCCAAAGCCAGGTCAATACAATCACTAGAGATCGTAGTTCTTAGAGTTCAGGACCATTGTCACGGCAGAATGACCTTACAAAACCTGCCTCTAGAGCTCTTGACTTCCACCATGGACCGGCTTCCTGTTCAGGACTGTTCATGTGTTCCTCCATCAGGAAAGCTTTGATAGTCTGAGATTGATAGCGGCACACGTTGAGTTTCGAACACATGTGCAGAGACTTATCTGTTGGCTGCCCCTAACTGACGATACTTACGACGACAAGTCTAATTACAAGTTCAAGGTATCAGCCTTGGCAACTTCAGACGCATGTCAAGTCCCTGACAGGACAGCAAGCAATGCACGTTGGCACGAACGATTAGGAGTAGCTCATAGGTCTAGAGAAGGTGATCCTAAGGTGATTTCTTCTTTTTCTAGTAAACTAATATTGTAAATAATAACAGAATAATGTCGTTCATGTCAGAATGCAGACAGAGTACTAGGATTCAATGCATTTACTGCTGTTTTGTGCGTTGTAGGCATATTTTGGAGCGTAGTCCCGGCTATGGGTCTGTTACAAAAATCTGTCGCCTACATCTACGCACTAGGTTGAACAACTGTGACTGCGGATAATTTCCAAAATAAGTAGGCAAGCCGTCACGCGAGCCTGAATTTATTCACTATACATGATAGAATAGAATGTAGAAGCGAAGGCCTCCGTTGTGAAGGGCCTGGTTGGGGCCTCCCTACCCTAACCCCAACCTTTCGTCAGGCCCTTTACCCTCCCTTACAGACCCCCTAATATTAGTAGAAAGTGGAACCGTAAGATAAAAGTAAGATAGGTTTGGTGGAAAATCAATTCACCGGACTGAGGTAGACGGAAGAGAACAGGGACACGGTCTCGAGAAGATATGTTCAAAAATTCCCTCTTTAAATTTAGCGTTAAAATAGCCGTTTGAGGTCTAGTTTGAGGGGGTTCCTCTCTTCCGATAGTAAGGCTAATTATACACGGGCGAAGGAAAATCCGAGCCTTACATTAACCTGAATAAATTCAGAGCTGCTGCCTACTTAGACGTGAAAATTCTTTATTATTGGCAACCTACTACAATCTTGTCGTGCCTTTTCCCAACACCGTGCTATCTACTATTGACCCGTCAGGCTGTCGTAGACGAGATGCTGGTATGTGGCCCATGAGATTGCCCGTCTTTCCCTCCAGCAATAGACTTACCATCATTCAAGAAAAGCACTGGGGCTTTGCTGCTTCGGTGCAGAGCATCGCGAATTACCCCAATCCGAGCTTTACCCCAACTCAGACCTCGAACATACACGACTACTACACCTCGCCGACATGCAGACGTGTTCCCTTCCCAGACACAGGACCCTTCAGCCGCGATCCTCTCCTCCCTCCAGACCTCTCCCCGCGTCCCTCAGACTTTGACGGAAAAGATCGTTCAACACTACTCGCTTGGCCTGGCCAAAGGTCAATATGTAAAAGCTGGGGATTATATCGTGTTGAGTCCACACCATTGCATGACCCATGATAACTCGTGGCCTACTGCTTTAAAGTTTATATCAATTGGAGCTTCTAAGATCCATGATCCAAGGCAGATTATCATGACCCTGGATCACGATGTGCAAAATAAGAGCGAAAAGAACCTTGGAAAGTATAGGCAGATTGAAGAATTTGCGAAGAGGCAGGGCGTGGACTTCTACCCAGCTGGTCGCGGGATCGGCCATCAGATCATGGTTGAAGAGGGATATGCCTTCCCAGGGACAATAACCGTGGCTAGTGACAGTCATTCGAATATGTACGGGGGAGTGGGTTGTCTGGGTACGCCAATAGTCCGAACTGATGCGGCCGCTATATGGGCTACAGGACGTACGTGGTGGAATGTCCCCCAAACTGCCAAGGTCCAATTCACGGGGACTCTATCACAGGGTGTAACGGGCAAGGATGTAATTATTGCTTTGAGTGGGCTGTTCAACAAGGATGAAGTGCTCAACTATGCAATTGAGTTCACCGGATTAGAAGAGACTATGAAGAGCTTGTCAATCGATACTCGCTTAACGATTGCTAATATGACAACAGAATGGGGAGCGTTGACCGGGTTGTTCCCTATTGACTCTACTCTAGAAAAGTGGCTGAGATATAAGGCGACGGTAGCAGCTATGTCCCACGAACTGAGCGATACCTTGACGGCGAAGCGATTCTCTCATCAACGCCTCGATGACTTATTTGCCAATCCAATAATTGCGGATAAAGGCGCCAAGTACGCCAAGTATCTAGGAAATCATTGCACGTGGTGGGCTTGAGAAATGGGTCAAGAAAGAAATCGGAAAATCTTGAACTACAGTAAAAGTCGATTGCATCAGCCCTAGGCGTGCTGTTGCTTGGGACTTGCTGCTGGGGCATTGGATGGTAAGCGGCCGATCCCTGAATCAAAAGGAGTCCCATTGTCCGGCGGGCTTGCGTCATCTTCAAACCCATCCATCTCTTCCGTGTCCAAGGTGTGTGTATCGATATCTGAGGGAAAGAGGGGTCCGCTCCTCGGAATTCCCACACGGTCAGTGTTGTAGGTCGAGGGAAGAACCGCTTTTGTTGGCGTTTGCATGATTGACTGGTCACCAGCCCGAGCTGTTCTCTGTCTCTTTGGACTTGCTGTCGTAAATTCGGACCCATTGAGGGATGATGAGTCCAGAACCCTCCTTTGCTGGAGACGAAGTCGCGTCTACCATTGGCTCTCTCTCTGCCTTCTTTGGAATTTTGCCCTCCCAGGCCGGTAATGATAATATTGACTGGGATTTCATGATATCGTCGCTGCCGAAACCTTTGCGTGAGGGTTTCTTGGCCGGTGTCTTTTCGGCGGATTTGCTTCCAATTGCCTTTTTTGCCACTCGGCTCGACGATTTGATCTTAGGAGACAATTTCCGCCCTTGGGTCGGCATAGACTTTTCGATCTCCCGCGATTTTGTTGCCTGGTCAGCTTGCGACGAACGTTTCGACTGGGTTTTTGTAACGATATTGTTGATGGGACCTTCCGTCAAAGGAACTTCGGCTAATGCCTTTTCCGTGGAGCTGCTTTCAAGCGCCGAGAAGTTCTCGTCCGAGTCATGATCGAACTTCGGATGCTAGGTGTTCTGTCAGTGTCATATCCCGAAATTGGAGAATGACTTGTCTTATATTTACTATTATTTCAGCCATATCTTTGATAACCTCGAAATTGGGAGGCAGCAAGAGGTCGCCATTGCTATCTTTGGTAAGATAATAGTCTTTCCAGAAGTGATCAATCTTGTTGAAATAGACTTGGATACCAGCTGGCTTAAGTCTATTCTCCGTACCGCGGAAGAAGACACCTGCTTGCTTGTATGTCATCGTCTCATCGCTCCCGGCATCGTGAGCGTCGTCAATCAACGCCCGGTCCTCTGGGAAGAATAGTCGGTGCATATCTGATAGTCCAAAAGACATCTTGAAATTCCAGAATGTTATCTGAAAAGCTCTGAGGAGGCGGAGCACATGTTGGCGTTTTGGGATAAGATATTGTTTGTCGATCTCCTTAAAGTTGTAGTACAGATTGTCATGGTCGCAGAAGTGGATGCTCTGCTCTATCATGTACTTGGATTCGTTGACTTCTTTCTCTTCGAGTACTTGGGCTAATCGATGCATAGATATCCCTTCGGTCATTTCATCTAATGGGGACCCGTACCACTTCACTACTTGGTCTCTCCACCGGTCATTGTCTCTGAGATTGTAGACGGCCTTGACAGTCATTCCCTGGCTGATCTTTGAGTAGATAATCTCGTTCCTAGCAGCATCCCTCACACAGACTTGGAAGATTATGTTATACTTTTGCCCTGGTGGAGGCCCCCATGACGTTTCCAAATCGGCAAGAAGGTCGGGGCTTCTCGAGTTGTATAATTGACGGTGAACCCGCCACGCTTCGGTAATAGGGAATAGCTTGTTCTCCCTATACTCGCGAATTTCGCCTTGAAGTCGTTCAATATCCCCCCTTAGCCGTGCTGCGTGGCTTGAGGATCGAAGAGATCTTGGGTAGGATTCGGTCCCTGGATTGGTCGCATGTGTTGCGAGACCGTATCGTTGTTCCTGGTATGACGGTTTACTGAATGCTTCATTCATAGCTCTCCGAAATTTTTGCTCCTGACGTTGTCCTATCGAATATTAGAAGGCTAGATTATTTTCTCGGGGCATTGCGCTTGAACCTACGTTTGTGCTTCTCGCATGACAAGGAATTCTCGCCGACCTTCTTTTCGCAGCTGAAATAATAAGTGCATATTCCACATGCTTCCTTGTCGAGTCTAGGGCATTTTGGCATATGATCATCCCACTCTTTGCGCAGTATCTTTTTGCCGCAGCCTGAGCAACGACGGAATTCACACACATGATCAACATTCTCTGGACAAGTCTTACAGCATGTGTTGCAGTAGTGGCGATCACAGACGTGCTTGTCGAAGTCCACTGACTCAAAGTGTCTTCTGCATGTCCTGCACTTTCGCTTGGTGCACACATGTGTTTGGTCTTTGCGTACCATTTTGCCGCAGCAGTAACAGTCCCTCTTGAGGCATATGTGGACGATGTCTTTGTGGTGACTTTCCTCACACCGGCATTTGCGCATGTTGCATGAATGTATTGTGTCCTTGTCGTAATAATTATCACATTGATGACACCTGCACTTTTTGCATATATGTCCTATGTCCTTATCGTAGTTCTTGTGACACTGACTGCAGCAGCGCATGTTGCATGAATGCATTGTGTCCTTGTCGTATGATTTCTTACATCAACTGCACTTGAGCTTTTCGCACAGATGTACTGTGTCCTTGTTGTATCTCTCATTGCATCGAGGGCATTTGCGCTTGTTGCACACATGCTTGATGTCCCTTATGAGACTTTTTTTGGCACGAACTGCATATTCGATAGTTGCATGCTAGATAATGCGCCACCAATACGCTCTTGGGAAAGGCTTTCCTACAGCGAGTACATCGCCCGTTCCCCTTTGCTAGGGCCATTTTGTCAGGGGCAAGAGATTAAGCAAATGCAACGACAAATACCACGGGCCAAAGTTGATGTGCTTTCCTGCTCCGATTTTGATGTCTTTTGAAAGGACGAGGGGTGAGCCTTTTTGGAGAATAGGAGTGTCAGCAAGAGCGACTGAAATGCGCGCCAGCACACAACTCACATAAAGAGGCGATACTAGGTAGACAATCAGTAGTAGCAGCCTGGAGTTCGGGGACTCTTATCCTTAGGTTGAACGAAGCTAGCTAAAAGCCGTAATTCGAAGTATAAGGACTCCTTGCTTGTGGAAGACAGGAGTAAAATCTAAACTCCTATCGTAAGAGAGGCGTAGACACTTAGGTAATGAAACCGGGCGGAAGTGGCTTAGGTGACGGGTGCAGGCATTGAAGTCTTTTACTCTTGGTGAGAGGAAGGGTGACCGTAAAGCATACATCACCCAGCTCACTCGCTAAAAGCGGCAGCCTCGGGAGAGCCCCGACTGAGCTGGAGGGCAGATTTCTGTCCTCTTCTACTGCCAAGACTCCGGAGTTTCACCTTTCACAACGCAACGGTGATGGATGTATCCGTCGCAAACTTCGTCATCAAGCACCACCAAACCCTCCGCGTTCCCAATCTCCAGTCCGTGCATCTGACGCATGGTGGCAAATGGCAACCCATACTCCAATACCTCCGCGACGAATGCGAGCTCGACCCTGGATTATTAGGCCTGGACGACTTGAGGGATGAGCGGGGTGCTGGACCGTATCAGGCCCAGGATTCCGATGCAGATGCGGATCCGATAGCTGATTGTGAGAGGTACTGGGTTTTGTGACTCGCAAGAATGACTGGACGCCGAGGTTGGCTACGGCATATGACCGAAGTATTGCAGAGGTTTCATAAATTGATCGATGCTGCTTGTTTCTGACCGGTTTCCACGTACTACTGCAACTGGTTTCCAGATCCGTCGAGGCTGACGGTGCGGCTTGTGCACACGGTGCGGATTTGTATCCTCACTGGTACGATCATCGAACACTCTGCGGCTCTCTCTCGCTTATTTGCCTCCGGACGTGTGTTCGGTCTGCCCCGTTACGCTCATATCCCGCTGCTGTCGTACGCTCCGTAAAGCTGATCCGGAGCAGCCGTATTCTGCACGATGCCAGTCTGCAGCGATCATGCCATCTTGGGCACCCACAACTCGCTCCCCAACCTCGGAATCCCCAGCATTCGAACTCCACGTCATGCCTATGCGTAGATAGATGCACATCCCCCCACCCCTTCTCCGAAAACTCAGGCCATGTAACCTGGAAAAGCGTAGACCCTCGGCCCGACCCCAAGAAAATGTTCCCCACCCCTCCACAGCGGGTAACATAGCAATCGACACCGAAACCGATAACCCACGCAGAATCCACCCCATACTACAAGCCCTAACTCCCGACTCCTGAAGCTTGTAAGTATTGTTACCGAAGCATCAACCAAACCGGAGTTGCTCTGAGTGAGCCCTGTCTAGGCTGGCCGCACTAGGTTGAGTTGACCCGGTTGGGTTAGGTTTGAGGCCCTGATGTGGGTTGAGTTGCTGGATATTCAGGCTCCGTCAAGTCAGTTTGAACCGAATTAGGGTTCAGAGGTCTAACTTGGTGGGTTGAGTTAAACTGTCAAGACAATGTTATACAGATATATGTGACTGTATACTGCATTATTCACCTTAATATGTGTTTATAAGAGTTATACTACTGTATAAAGTCCTAATGCAGCTGCTCATGCGAAACATGACTGTGGCGATGATCTCTGCTGAGTTATGCCACAGAAACCGGCTCAAACCGATAGTGAGTTGAGCTGTGGATGGAAAACCCGCCCTAAACCGAAACCTCATATGGTCTGAGTCCCAGGAGCCTTGACCCGATCCAACCCAACCCGACGGCCAGCCTAGTGTTCAGATAAGCGAAATTGTGTGTCTGCGAGACCGCCCATCACACTCCTCGCAAGGCAAGTACTTCTCATCATCATGCGGATCGAGTAAGATCTGCATCAGCATTTGTTTGCTCGTCATCAAGACCCCCAAGCGCCGGAACCTAGCACTCTCTTCCCTGACACTTTCGAGAATCAAGCCCATGAAAAATTGATAACGATCGAAAGGAGCGCGAGCGGGCATGAAGTACAAACTCTCTCTCTGGTTCTGTTCTTCAAAGTCCGCCTGATCGACATCCAGAAATATGGCAGGGCGGGAGTTCTTCCACTGCACTTCGACCCCATTGACGATCGTGATCCAGGTCACTGTATCCATATCACGCTCCAGCTTCAGTTTCTTCAAGGTGCCCTTCAGACGCAAAAAGCCGCCGTTTACAGGGCCAGTCACGTCGTCTGTCACGTAGTCGACCTTGACATCCACTACTTCTATTAGGATACCCTTATCCGTGAAGTCGCCGGGGGAGATACACCCATCAACAGATGCCCATGTGAAACTTGGCGCGCGGTATTCAGCCGAACGAACGGAAGGCTCGTGATTGGCTTGCCGGCGATGTTGTGCCCACCACAGCAGTTGGCTCTCCAGGCAAAACTTCCACATCCCTACCACGTATTCATCGCCGACGATCCGGGACATTCTTTTGGCGATTCCAGATAGCGCAATCAGCTTGTCCCCGCCGTTGGTGAGCAAGCAGGCCGAGTAATTCTCCACCACGCGTTTCCACAATTCATGCCCGAAGAATCGCGGGTCCATCTCCTGCAGGCCGTATTGTCGCAGTCGACGACCTTCGACAAGAGGGTCGAGCCGCTTGAAGTGGGGCGAAGTCCCCATCGCCAAGGCCGGAAGCAACCCTTTAGGGTACGTCTCGGAGGCTTCCATCTCACAACACTCCCAGAGGAGCTCGTTCTGGCCGAAGTGCAGCACTCGGGGAGCGAGCAGGCGTTCTTGCAGCACCCAAGCCCGCTTGATAAGGGGCGCCTGAGCCAGCTCCGTCTCCCAGAAGGCGGTGCGAGCAAGCCTGTGCTTGGTCGATTCTTTGCTAGGCTGGAGGCCGTCCAGAAATAGCTCGACCTCGGGTGGAATGAGCGTCTCCGGGTTCCGGTGCGCGAAGAGGCCCTTCGTGCTGTTTGGTGCACCTGTGGCGGAGATATTAAGGATGGCGTTCGAATAGACCTTGTGCATTTGTCCTGCTTCATTTAGCCAGTCAGAAAGGTCGTCTTTGTCCTGCATGATGCAGAGAGAATCAATCCAGAGGTATTGGACTCGCAGACGACGAGCAATTAGGATAGCATCGCGGAACGTCTGCGGCAATAGTGAGACGGGAACTCCTGTCTGAAAGTCTCTGATAGTGCTTCGATTAAGGCATAGAAAGGTCGTGGAGCCCCAACAATGACTTAATGTAAGATATGACAGGCTGGCCGGAGGACTCTTTGCACAGTCAATCAGCCGAACAAGGTCTGATCCTGATTCCATTTGATGCCCGCCCACGTTGAGAAGGCGCGTAGGGTACCATCTTTTGTCTTCATAATTCGCATTGCAACGCTCATGATGATCTTGACAGTCTGAGAGCCAACGTGTCACAAGCCTCCAGCATTCATCCGATGCTGTGCTGTCTGTTGATGGCTGGCCCAGAAAGCCCTCCACATCTATTTGAACGAAAAGGGCTGTCAAATTGCAGATCTCACTGCTCAGGTCCGAAAGAACCTACCTAACGATGGCTGCAACACAAAACTAGTGCCATTACCCTTTCTCATGGCCAGGTTTGGTATATTGGTGCTCTCAGCCAGCATGATCATCAAATTGTAGGAATTTGGTACTGTCACGGACAGCACCGTCTCTCTTTGGCTCAATTGACAATGTGTCACAAGGTGTGTCAAATTCTCAATCATCAGGAAGCCTTGATCGGAGCTGAACAGCTCGTTGCAGAATGCACAACAGATATAACAACCTTGACTGACGGAGCTGCGAAGACCAGAGGCTGTAGCATGATGTAAGAAGAGCAGATAGTCTGGCCCATGTGTTATCAGCCGTACTTGTTGTTGAAGAATGGATGAGCAAACTTCACATAGCATAGTGATAAGTTCTGTTGAAAATCTTGATGTTGTTGTTGTTTTCTAATGTGTGAAAACACAGAAGACTACTACTACTAGTGAGTCACATGTGACTCTAACACAGAAAATTTGACAAGTTCTATGTTTAACTTTGAAGAATGAACTTATTAAGTTAAGTGAGTTTTTAAAAAAAAACCTGGTCTAGCTACTTAAGACAGAACACTAACTGTTAAAGATTGTGCAGTTCTGCATTGAATCATTTTAAATTTCATTCTGAGATCATGTGACCTCAGCACACATAAAACTTAACTAAATATTATATTAACAATTTAAGCAATACAAGAACATTCATTTTGACTCTATTATGTTTAACAGATTACAAGCTTAACACTATACATTTAGAACATTTTAATTGTCTTTATTTTAACAGTTTTTACCTTACTGTTCTCAATTTATAGTCTTCTTTTATTCATTAATTGCAATTGTATTACATTTAGTTGATAGCATAACTTTTTTAAACAGCAACATTCATTTCATATGTAAGATCAGACTAATGTGACAGAATGAACAGTAGCAGTCACAATAATAGTGATAATATATGATAATTAGTCAGCATTCTATAGATATACAGTAGTATAGTGATCTTTATCAATAAATTAATTACTAAAGGTTGTAAATGTGCAACATACATCTTCTATATATGTATGTGAAAATGAGAAGCTTAAGCAAATGACAAATAGTTAAAATAAAGCTTCATTGTATAAAGTTAATTCTTTAGCTTTAGTCTCTGATATAATTCTTTCTCTTACATCTGCAGTTCTTTACTGACATAAAGTTACATAGTGGTCAGCTGTTGTGTTAATGTTATTTTACAGTCTTGTTAAAATCTGAAAAATCACTTAATAATGAAAAAATAAAAAAGAGTCTTACAGTCTTTGTTTAATTGAAAGCAGTAAGAATAGCTGTTTTTAGTGATAATTCTGCAATTTGTTAATAGCTGTCATTGTGTTTATTAAAAAAATGCTGTTTTAGTCACTTTATTATCACTGACATTTTCTATTGTCAATTTTGAAACACATATACTGCATTTATATTAAGCTGTACAGAGTGAATATTACAGTGTTCAATAAACATTTTATAACTAGTTATTGTACTGATTTAATCTATTGTTAAAAGACTTCTATTATTCAGCAATTTAACAGCATCATTTTATGATATATAAACTCTATTAAGTTCTCTGAAATCTTCTTTTCTTTATATCACACTTAAACTATTAAGTTATTTTTCTGCTGTGTAAAACTCTTTAAGCTCTACAATCTTTTCTTTTATTTTATCTTTAAGTCTTAATATCATGTTTTTTTATTCTCTTTCAGATGTGTTCTGCATCTCACTATCAGTTAATTTAATTGCTGCACTCATGCTTCTGTGCTTATATTATCTTCACTGTGTTAAGCAGTATGTTAATCAGTTAAACATCATTTGTTCACATTTAAACTGTCATATTAAATGCACTAAATGTGCACACAATGACAAGAAGTATGAGAAGATAAGTATTTTTTGTTTTGTTTTAGTATTTTATGTTTAATTTTTATTTAAATCTCACTGTTATATCACTTTAAGACTGCTGCATATCAGACTGCTGTTAATACTTATGAAGCTGCTTTTTTTTTAACAATTTTGCTGTTAAAGAAAAGATGTTAATGTTGAAGATTCAGCACTTTATAAAGAATGTTAAAGCATTTTTGTGTAAACATAAATGTATTACTAAAAAAACACTTAAGAAGTGTAAGATTACTGCTTTTAAATACAATGTTACAGCAAATGAGAGTTTTTTAAACATTACTCTTTATAAGATAAGTTTTAGCTTTTTTACAGCTGTTTCACTGCTATTCTCAGTTATTCTTTAATCAGTATACATAGATAATAGCTTTTATTAATTATTTTTTAAACAAATTTAAAGCTATGTACAGTTAAGATAAAGAGCAGCTCATCTAATGATAAAAATACATTAGCAAGTTGAGAGAGTGACTCAGAGCTAGCTCAGAGTGCTCAGAGTGCTCAGATCTGTAAATCTTATGTTTTAGCTTGAAGTTGCTCGGAGCAGCCACAATAACTCATCATGGGCAAATGCGCTCAGAAAGATTTTGTTCAAGTCAGGGCACTATTCACAATATGTGTTGAATACACTTGTTTCAATCTTCTGATGTACACTGACTGAATTGCATTTGTCATTTTACATGACAGAGTCACACACTGTGTTAGATGTTCTCAAATCATCTTAATTGTCATTAATTACATTGAGGATTCATGCACATGACTCAGCTATCACAGTACAAGTCAATTTATCATGTTTTTCACTTAAGATTCATTGAACACAATTATCATCTTTGGTTCATTGAACACACTTATTCAATTTGGTTCAAGAAGCGCAGTTTGTGTATGTTGTTAGATTCACATCATTCTCATTATTTCATGCAGTATCTTACTGATCACAAACACTGTGTTAAGTGATGATTCAAAAAAGAGTAGGTTTGAAAGATTTGAAGCTATTGAGTACAATTGTCTTTCACTATCTCTTTCTGTTCATACTGCACTGTTATCAAACTCTGATCTTTATAGGTGGTCACAAACTTTCTGTAATTGTTCTTGTTGTTCACAACACTTGTCTTAACTCACAGTTGTGCATTGGCCTCTTTCTTCAGGCCGGTCTTGTTTGCAAATGTGTCTCACATTCAGCCTCAATTGACATTCAGTTGCTTCATCAACTGCTTCTTGTCTTTCAATATCTTTATCTTCAGTATATAGTTGTTCTCTTTTAACAGCTGTTCAGTTTGACTGTCTGAAGGCTCAGTCAGGTTGCTTTCTGACTCACTGCTCATTTCAGTTCTTAGAATGTCAGAATCAATCATTTTCTAATTGATATTATTTGTGGTGATCTGATTCAACTTCTGTTGTTAGCCCTTGTCAGATCACTGAGCATTAAAGTGAAGTCACCTCTTCACACTCTTCTGTGTCACTTGATATCAAGTTGTCAAAGAATTGCTTAAATGATGAGGGTATCTATCAAGTTGAGTTAATGAAGCTTGAAGTCTTCAGGGTACTTCTGTTGTGCATTTTAGTGATTGACAGATCATTCAGACGGTCGACATATGGGTTTGAAACTGTGTCAGTGTCTATAGCTGCCTCAAACCTGTCTCTGCTGATTTGTTGAGTTACACAGCATAATAAGATCTTCAGTATACTATTCTGTTGTTGCTTGAACTGATTGAATCATGTATTCTTGACACGTTCTCAAGTGACTTGTAGATGTAGTGAGTTAGTATGGTTCTTCTTTCAATTCACCATCAATCTGATACTTACTCTGCACTCTGAGACCATTAAAATTCTTTTGTTTGTATCTCTCTGTCTCATATTCTGAAATGCAATGTGCAATCATAATCACTGCAAAGAGTACTGAATTGACAGGTAGAGAATTGAACATCACCTTAGCATGCTGTTGAAATGTCATGAAATCCTTGTTCTTGTCAAAGACAGTGTATGACAACACACTTGAGATGATTTGTGCGCAGAACCTAGCCTTGAGTGACTTCAACAATGTTAGTTGATGAGGCTCATGTTGAACTCTCACATATCTCTTCATAAGTGAAATTGTCATTCTGCAGAAGACTCAAGGCATACTTCTTCATATCATTCTGTGTTGTCTGCAGCTGTCAATCATAATGATTGCTTATCAGTGTTCAAACTCAAGTCATGAAATGCTCATGAAACTGTCTGAAGGCGTCATACAACTATGAATGTCAGTAGAATATCATGCAACTATGAGTGCATGTTTACTTTGCAGACTTCTGATTCAGTAGGCTTCTCATTCACACCTGATTATTTATGTTCTGAACAATCTTTCAACAACCTTACCATCTTTCTTCATGCTTCTCTCATTTTGTCACTGAGTCACTGCTTGTTTGTGTCTGATCATGATGTGCTTTCAGGCTCTGCATGACCACTTATAATTCACGTCTTGATATATGACAGGGTTATTGCAACAACTGATTTGTGTTCTGACATGAAGCAGGCATGTGACCTTCGTTGTGCTTTACCTCATAAGTATTGAGTTGAATCAAATGAACCCTCATTGCTCTCAGTGTTTGAATCATTGTGTGAACGCAATTGAAAGTGAACTCAGTTTGAATGAGCTGACAAACTTGAATAGACAGGCACCTGAGGAAACAACATGAAGTTCAGCCGTTTTGTGATGAATTCTATAGTTGACTTTGACTTCTGATGTTTAGTCACATCAAACATATCATTCTTGATGACTCTTACCTCAAGTGTGACTTGACTGTCATTAAATGAGTTTTCTGAAGCATCATCACTTGTCACTTCATGTGGTGCATGTCTGACATCATAGTCTTTGAACAGATGCTGTCTATTATGCTTATGTGGTTTTGCTGATGTTGCACTGTCTCTATGAGTGTGCTTTGTCTGCAAGAATTGGTTAACACAGCAAGTTGATTGACATCTGTAGTGAATAACCTACATTCTTTATAGTTGTTTGTTTCTGAGACATCACCGCTGCAGAGCCAGTTCTCACTGATAGAAAGAAGCTTGTTGTGTGAATGATGATGATTTTGAGATAGTTGTTGTTACTTTGACATGTCAAAGAGTTGAATTTGCAAATTTTGCAAGACTAGCAGAAGAGGATTACCGAAACTTGCAGGGGTTTGTTCATTGAATGCGTTCATTGAACAACATTAGTTCATTTGCAGACAATTGATCAGACTCAGTGATTCTGATGACAGATGCTGAAATGACGGAAGGCAAGTATAGAAAATGGTCTGCAGACAACACACATTTGACACCTCAACTCACTCTTTCAAATGAGCGGTGATGCACTCAGAGTTGAAGCTGATGATTGAATATGTATTGTACATAAATGTTGCTGAGAGGAGCATGATGGCTGAACCTGATATAACATAAGTACTGACTCAAGAGCTTGTTGTTCAGAAATACATGCCTGTTGAGACCTTCTTCTGCAACTTGAGTTACAAGGTAGAGCAAGCAGCTGTTAAACCTCTCAGATGATGTATCAATGTACAGATTGTTCTTGAACGCATTGCTGAGATTAAAGTTGTTCAATTCTTTTGATATTCAACGCTTTGTTTGAGCTTCTTTCTTTGACTGTGTGTTTTTGTATAAACTAAAGCAGTTGGTGGAACTGTGTCTTTAATTGTTTAAATTAGCACATTAACTTTGTGTTGTACATCAACAAACTCATAGTCAGCTCTTTCTGTTCTTCTCTTGACTGCAAAGAAGAACTGTATAGACCTCTCTGTATGCATTTCAGAAAGTGCAGTCCTTCACTTGAGCTCATTTGCAATGTGCATAGTAGTCATGTCTACACATTCATACACAATCATATTTTGTCGGTCATTGTATTTCAGTTCCTTCATAATCATTGATATGAACCTGCTGAAATTCAAGTCATTCACCATGATCATGCCTTTCATTTTTCTCAATTGTAGCAGATCTTGTGGTCTGCAGCTGATGCTATGATTCTGGTTTTGATGAACTTGTATCATGGTATTCTGAACTGCCTTCAGTGGTTCAGACTTCTTATCATCAGTATAAGAGAGAAGACTGATCTCAGTTAACTGTGGTACATTTGAAGCTGGTGCTGAACTGTGTTCTTCAACCCTTTTAGATATTCTCTTTTTCTTCATTTGTCTTCACTTGTTGTAGTTGCATCACTGAGCCAGAAATGTGAGGCATCTATCCTTTCACAGCTCAGGGACATCACAGAAGACATTGTTGAATTTGTGATAAATGACAGTGAACCCTCATTGAAGTACTGCTTTGACTTTGATGATGTTCAGTCTCTCTTTAAGAAGATCAAGTGTAGTCATCTGAGTCTGCAACTTTGACAATAGAAGTGTGTACATGCGCTTATCAATACTCAGCTCACATTGCACAATATCTTGTGATCATGTGATGGTGCGAACTTCTTTGCATAATATACTGTGGCTTGCTTGAGAAGACATTGTTGCTGTTTTCTGAGTTGAACATGATCAGTGATCATTGCAAAATCATGGTACCTAGTGTTGACAGATGCCTCACATTGTAACTGATGTTTTGTGTAACTAGAATATAATGATTTGCGCTTCATTATTGATGAATGATTCAGATCAGGCTGCTTTAAACTACGCACACCCTCATTGTATATGTTGAGGAAAATGTGACAAGGTTGACCGCATCACCCCTCTTCACAGAGTGAGTGTTTACTAAATCACTGAAATGTTCATTGAACCTTCAGTGCACATGTTCAATGAACTGTCATTGAAAGTTCTTCAACTATTGAGGCTATGAACAAAGTTGATTATTCTATC
>JAABUP010002786.1_pt1 | contig 32678 bp, 40 predicted proteins | sample 5559201 | NCBI WGS metagenome assembly JAABUP01 (sample SAMN10711887, study PRJNA513373) | rock metagenome | isolation source: Antarctica rocks | place: Antarctica
GCGTTCATTTTTTTCATTGCGTCAAGTTTTTCCCCCTCTTTCCCTTCTTTCTAAAAGGCGATCTTTCATATCACCCACCATTCCAATCTTGTATCATGAACATTTTTTGCTTTTTCTCTGTTGCCCCCCCCCCCCCTCCCCCTCTTTTGGTATCAAGCAGCTCGCTGACAACAAAAGCAGTAGCCCTTACCTGCTTTGATGCTTGTTCTAATGGTATGAAGACGGGCAACGGTAATGACAGCTTGGCTGGACCATTCTGATTGGAACCCTGGGTCCCTTCTAGGGCATGCCCTAGCCTGAGCTTCCTCAGGGCCTTTTCCTGTTCTGCCCTGCCCTGGGGCCCTTCCAGGGCATGCCCCAGCCTGAGCCTCTTTAGGCTCCGGTCCCGTTCTGCCCTAGCCTGCCTTGCCCCAAAGTACCTAGGCGCACTGAAGCCGCCTGCCTTTTGGGCTGCAGCATCTGTCTCAGGATCAATAAATCTGCAGCAGAGTTGACCTTGTAGTCAGTTGCAGCAGCACACCGCAAAGGCAAGCCGCATCTGTACGCTCATCTTGCAGTAATTACAGTAATGACGGTAACTAACGGTAATGAGATCAAAGTGGTGATGTGATCAGCACAGCCCTGATTGTGATCTTTCTCAGGATGGTGCTGACCACGCTCAACGTGGGCAGAAGCAGCTTGACAAATGTATGTTGGTGGAACAGCTCGCCTCTGACAATGATGCCCATGGGCACAGGAAAACAAACATATTTCTGACAAAAAAACATGCAACAAATGTACCTCTGATTGTGCCGGCCATGATGTTGGGTGGCTCCCCGAGCCAGCCCGCTAGGGTCTGTTCTATAGTAAGCCGCGATGTCAGCTCTGTACAGGCCATTGTACACCAGGTTGTTACGGTCGCCACGGCTGTCCAGGAAGTACATGTCTTCCGGCGCCACATCAGCGTTGGCCCAAGAGCTGACATGGGCTCCCCTGACGGCTTGCCCTTGCTCTGCAGCTTTCCTCTCAAGCTCAATGATCTGAAGAGGATGAACACTTGCTGTGAACAGCTTGCGTTGCCAGCTTTGCTTCACAGGATGAGAGCTATACCGGAATGGCTTGGCAATTCCGAGCTCACCATGCAAAACCAAGACCGATAATGTACAAGTGTGAGACATGATTGGATGACCATTTGGGCAGTGCTTATGTCAAAGTAGCTATGCTTGGAATGAAGAGAATCAGCAAAGCACACCAGGAAGAGTTGCTGTGAATAGTTTGCGGTGCTGGGTTTGCTTCAAGGGCTGAGAGGTATATCCAAAGTGGGTTGGCAATTCTAAGCTCACCACATGAAACCAGGCAGCATGTTGCTGCAGGTCAGGTGTACTCAAAAACAAGAATCGTATTGCCACTACAGCTGTATAGATACAATTTGTCAAAAAGCCCATTGCAGCTTCATCTGTTCAGCAGTTTGTTGTTTGTGCATATGACGAGTGACATCAAATTACTTTTTTTAAAAGCAAGACTGGGAAAAGAAAAGAAAAAGACCCTTCTGTAGCCTTCTGAGTGCGCCAAGTACATTGTCATTTGACGCAAAAAAACAAGAAGTGAAGCACAAAACAAGACACCCTGGAATTGGATTTGAGCTCACCTTCTCTTCGTCAGTCTTCCGGCGCTGGGGAACAGCTGGCTCAACCTTCTGCTTCTTCTCCTCATGCCTGCCACTGCAGGACACTGAACCTGCAGCCAAGCATGTGGTGTGAGGGCTTGGCAGTCACCATCATCCAGAGACATGTTCGCTCTCTAGCAAATTGTAAATCATTGTAAAGGACCACTGTGCAGCGCTGCTGTTGAAGCAAATGAACTGGTGTGGTTTGCAACAGTTAGTTTCTCCAGTATACTGTATGCCAGCCGCAGGGTGCAACAGCCATTTTCTACATTACAGCGTGCAGTTCACATATGCCAGTCTGCATATGCAATGGATTTTGATTCTAGATGGCATCACCTGGGTTTTACTGTGTCACCAACATGCACTACATTGTAATGTGCATTACATACGCAAATGACACGAAGCATGCTCTTTGTTTGCACTGGTACAAAAGAGCTATGGTTGAGGCTGAGTTTCTCACCTGTTCTTTTTGTGCTTTCTTTGCTTGCTGTGCTCACGTCGCCGCTTACGCTTCCTATGAGATGACTCCTCTGAGCTGCCTCCTGTGTCTGCAACTTGTGCTGTTTGGCGTGCAGGTGCTGGGACCTCGTCAGATTTGTGATCAGTGCCTCCTTCTGACTCGCTGTCACTACCACTGGATGGCAGCAGCTGCTCAGCAGCTTGCTTTAGCCTCAGCCCTGACAAGAAGACATGCTCGCTGATATTGCAGTGATATTGCCCAGAAACAGTGTCATGCACAAGTATAAAGCGCTCAAGCATTAGCTTGCAAAGCTTACTTCTTGCCTCCTGTTCTTCTGTGCCTGAAGCTGCTTTGGGTTGTGCTGGCATGGCTGGAAAGCTGGCATTCTGTAGCCAGCCAGCAGCACGCGGACCACTGGCGCCAGCATAAGCAGGAAACAAGCTAGCAGCAGAGCCTTGAGGAACTTTAGAGCTCTGGTTGCCTGTAACTTGATGTCCGTCAGGGCTACTCATACCGTTTTCATTTAGTGGCTGAACAACCATTGCTGGGCGAGCATCTTTCAAGACCGAGCCTTGACCAACCAGACGCGCTGTGGGTCAGAGTCGTGCCTCAGCTGAGACACTGCGTTTTTGAGGCAAGATCAAATTGACAAACTAGATACTTCATGGTGTAAGTTAGGACGCAAGCGTCCAGTCGCTTGGTGCTTCATCGCAGAAATGATCAGCGTTGACCTGCATGCACATGCATGTGATTGTGACGACATGTTGGAGCTGATGGCAATGCCGCAAGTCCTGCCTCCGGAAGCGCGCACGACTTGAAGCAAACGCGCAGCCCCATGAGCTTTGCAGCGATCTGGCATGTGTGATCTGCACATATGGCTGGAGTCACGTCGCTCACTGCGAGCAACGGCGGGGCTTGTGGATGCAGCTGTGTTGGCAGAGTATCCTGCTGTGCAGTGAGCCAACGGATCGCTTGATTGCACCTCGTTCATAGCAATAACATCGAGCAAAACCTCTGCTCGAGACGTGAAGTAAAAGCGGAATGAGATTCGCGTTTTGATGGCATCACAACCTAGTCTTCGTAAACGGAGACCTCAACCCAGCCCTGACAAATCGTGGAGTGCAGAGCTGTTCGGCCTGAGGTCAGTAATCTGCAGTGTTGCCATCAGTGAGCTGTGTATCATCTCTCAATGTACGAGCTGTTGGGTGCAGTGCTTCCAAGCCAAAACTTAAACAGCATCGGACCATCAGTACCAGAGTTGCATTATTGTTGTTGTTTCCTGCGCGGTTGCTCAGCGTGTACTTCAACATCGTCCACGACTGTGATGAGGTCTTCAACTATTGGGAACCTCTTCATTACCTGCTGTATGGGTATGGATTACAAACATGGGAATACAGGTGAGCAGCAACTGCAAGGGTCAGCCTGCCACACATATCTCAAATGACTGCATGCATGCTGAGGAGTCAAACAAGCTGACTTCGTGGCCCAAATCTGGAATGCTTTGTCTGACACCATGCAACAAGTGTTACTCCTGATTGCCATGCCATATGCGCAAAGTGTCCAGTATGTGTGCTCTGCTGCAGCGCACAATACGCATTGAGACCTTACTTGTACCTGCTTCTTCATACCACAGTCGCAGCACCTGCAGCACTATGGTTTGGCAGCGAGTCAGGTACTTTGCCTGTTCTGTGCACCACCTTGATGTCACAATGTTAAACATCAGTGCCCATCTGATCAAACGCTTGTTCACAACTGCTGAGGAGCTGATCTATACTGACTGACACCATGCCAACATTCAAGCATCTCATGGTCTGTGCATTGGCTGTGTTTGTGGCCCTTGTGGTTGCATGACAGGAAGGCTGTGATCATACTGACCCCGTGGGCAGAGTGCCATGCAGCCAAGGTGGCTGTGTCCTGTGTAATCATGTGCGCATGTGATATGCAGGCAAGGTGGCTGTCTTCCACATAACCAAGGCGAGCTTGGCTTTCTTTTCTGCCGTGTCCGAAGCATTACTGTACAGGTACATTACCTGTACACCCATGACTGTACATAATTGACTTCAGGGGAAGACACGTTGCTGATGAATGAATCATTGAATGCATGACTGCACACCCAGGTCTCACACAGCATCTGAAAGCTGTCCCGCTCAGCTGGTGTTCCATTCTCATCTGCTTTGCATGTGAAGTAAGTTGGTCCACTGCAGGCTCCTGCCCTTGCAGCAGCTGTCACTATGTCTATAGGTGTATAGGTCATTGGGTATGCATCAGCATTTTGACTGACAGGCAGACGATGCTTTGGACACGGAGGAGACAAAATAGATTTTTCAAGACAACATATTCTCCTGGAACAGCTGATACGCCAAGCGCAAATTGCGCTCCGAGGGACAGCGCTTGCATAAAACGCCGCCTAGCCTCCTTCTGTAGCCTTCAAAAAAACAAACACGACGTGCATTGAATGGCTCAAGCATAAATTTGTCTCAGAGGGACAGTGCTCGCAAGAAAAGCTGCCTAGCCTCCTTCTGTAGCCTCATACAGACAAAAAAAATGTGCATTGGATGGCTTAAGCAGTGAGCCCCATGCATGCAGGGCAGTGCACCGGCACTTGAGTCCAAACATAGCCAAGATGTTTCTGCTGCTGCTGTGTGTCAGCTCAGGCATGTTCACATCTGCCACCTCACTTCTCCCCAGCTCCTTCACAATGTACACACTCACAGCTGCCTCAGCAGCCGTACTCAACTCAGACCACCGGCGAGTAGTACTGTACGCAATGGTGGGGGTGATATGGGGATGGGCTGTGGCAGGGGTGGCGTTCCTACCCTATGCCGTACTTCTTCTGCTTGTGGGCAACCCTATGGTGTATTTGCCAGCTGGGGTGGTGTTCTTAACAGGCACTGTTGTGCCGATGATTGGCTGTGACCGCCTGTTTTATGGCAAGTGGACTGTGAGTCATGTCTTCCACTTGTCTGGTTTTGCCTTTCAACAACTTGCTGGTGCCTTTGCCATTCTTTGATCCTGCCCTTCAGTAACCTGAGCTTACCTTTCAACAAGGTGCTCACGTTTCTCAAACTACCTGATCCTGCCCAGCACTTGACATTGTTTTGCACCAGGTCTGTTTCCAAAGCAGACTGCGCTCACCTTGCTCTGTGTTCTGCAGACACGCACTGACACACGCTTCCCCAGTTGCTGCATGGTGTGTTTTTTATAGTACCTGCACAACAGGCCTCAAGATTGAATACCTGCAGTGATAGCAGCGCAATCAGCAGCATTTGCCTCACAGCTGTGCTTTTTCCTTGCTACACGTGCATGTTCTGAGCACTTCATACCTGGACTGCAGTTCTCCCTCTGGAACTTTGTACGGTACAACGTGTTTGGTGGAGGGGACAGTGCCCTGTATGGGGTAGAGGGCCCATCATTCTACATGCGTAATGGGCTGAACAACCTGAACTTCATTCTGCCTCTGGGACTGATCTACCCCCTGGTAGCCTTGCTGGATTTGTTCCAGGTCACTGGTGAGCTCCCATACCTGCTGTTGTAGAAGCCTCCATGTTTGCACCATTTGTTGCACGTTGTGTTGTGCCTGGAATGCTGCATGTTGTCCTGCCTTATGTGGTGCTTCTTTTGGCGGGTGATCAAAGCACTATCATGAGAGGTAGCTGTGCTTATGTGCATCTTCTGGTGCAGAGATTTGTCAGTGAAATGAGGCAAGAAGCGTAAAATTTGTCACCATTTTCACTGCAGAATGTATATATCTTGTCCTGCAGCATGTACTGCACGCTCCCCTGTAAGTTCTCTGACCCTTCAGCACAGTAGGCATTGTTTGACTGTGCAGGCAATGAATGGCGGCCAAGGGTACTGATAGCCTTGAGCCCCATCTATGTGTGGTTGGCTGCCATTACAGCACTGCCGCACAAGGAGGAACGCTTCATGTACGTCATCTACCCCCTGGTATGCCACTGACTCAGTCACTCACTCACTCACCCACCCACCCACCCACTCACCCACCCACCCACCCATCCACCCGTTCACCCACTCACTCACTCACTCACTCACTCACTCACACACTCACTCACTCACTCACACACTCACTCACTCACTCACTCACTCACTCACTCACTCACCCACCCACCCACCCACCCACTCGCTCGCTCACTCACTCACTCACTCACCCATTCATTTGGGCACCCACCCTCTCACCCACAAGCCACCCACCCACCCAGACAGGCATGCACGACACATGAGTAACTGCACTTTAGTCATGCTGCATATGAACTGGTAGCATCAGCTCCCGTTTTGTTCATGTAGACGTCGTCATGGATGATGTGCAAGTGTTAATGAAGCTCAGAGGAGGACACTGATTTATCTGTTGCATTTGATTTGTCTTGTCGCGCAAAACAATCAATAACAAATCAAGGAATATTTATGCCACTACAGTGAACCCTTGTCATCCATGATTGAGCCTGCATGGGCGCCTTGTCAGTCAGCAGGAGGAGCAGCAGCAGCAGCATTGCTTGTGATTGCAGTGAGCTCTAGTGATTACTAGACGGGCCAAAGTTTCATGTCACTACTATTATCATCGTTGTTGTTACTATTGCTATTGTGTTTTGTTTTGCTTTCAGACATGATTGCACTTCCACAACATGCTGAACAAACGCAGTCAAGTGTTGTCTGGGTGCAGATGTGCCTGGCTGCAGCTGCAACCCTGGCTTCCTTTAGAACCCTCACCTCCACCATACTCGGCAAATTGTTTTCAAGGAGGTTTGCTCGCTGGATCTCTAGGGGTGCGACAGCAGTGGTGGTCATAGCCATTGTGCTGCTGTCATTGTCACGCAGCATAGCCCTGGTGGTCAACTATGGAGCCCCTATGAGGCTTTACACACAACTGCCGCGGGTGAGCCATTATAAAAAGAAAGTCTATAAATAATAATCATTTTATAATTATAATACATATTCAACAACCGCCGTCAATATCTGTCAAGCGCCTATTGAGTCATTGTCTCTGCCTGATGCTCCTCACAGGTATAGATGTGGTGACATGCATGATGCACAATGTCAAGAGCAAGTCTTGCGGCAGGTATGCTGAAAAAATAGACAGCATTGCATGTGTATGGTCGTCAGGAGGACTCTGTAATTTGAGACACCAGTCGCATGCAAGTGCACAGCACAACCACCATGCATAGATCAGCCAGCATGCTCCTTGCATCACAAACCATGCGATACAACTATATATCGAACATATATGACGTATAGTAATATTAAAACAAATATTATATAGTGGCTGTCACATACATATTGCAATATGTTGCAATACGTCACAAGTTGGCTTCATGCACAGTTGCCCAGCAGTAGCGTCTGCCCCAGCAGAGTGAATCTTGCTGACTGTGTCTGACGATCTATCACATGTGTTTGGGATGCTATGCAGATCCCCAAAGAAGTAAACACGACAAACAGCGACGTTGTGAGTGTGTGCGTGGGTGATGAGTGGTACCGTTACCCCTCTTCTTTCTTCCTGCCAGGTTCTGCCTATCGGCTGCAGTTTGTCAAGTCGGGCTTTGATGGCATGCTGCCCATTGGCTTCAACGCATCGCAGGTTTGCGCCTCAGATTTTGAATTACTACTCTTGTTTTGTGAAGGTTTTCTTGAAAATTTTCGAAAAGATTGGCAAAGTCTTGACAAACGTGATGATTCAATACTACTGCTAACTTTGTTTGGTTAATGTATGGTTGCTGTTTTGTATTTGTGTTATCTTCTCCTGAGTGTTTTTTTGGCCCCAGACTTGTGGATGTTCTTCTTTCAAGCAACACTTTGGATTGTCACTGACATCAGGGACCTGGGCATTTTCAGGGTCTGTTCATGATGTCACTGTCAGCTGGCACCCAAAACAGGCCTTCAAACAAGGAGTCAGTGCTGCCCAACTTGTCTTTGCTCATCAACATGTGTCTGCTGTTACCTAGGCAGGTCTTGCTTCTTGTACTCACCCTCACCCCCTAATGTCATCAGCAGGGGGTGAGTACAAGCTGCATGTGCAATGGTGCATGTGATCTGGGGTGACACACTGCTTCCATACAGGGAGGCACAGCAGCGTCTCCTCCACAGCTGAATGACAGGAACGAAGGCCATCCTGACACCTACTGGAACAGCACAGCCGACTGCCATTTCATGATTCTGCTGCAACAGGCTGATGAGCCTCCTCCAGGTACACCTGTGCCTGGCAGTACACTCTGTTTGGTCCTGTCAGCAAGCTGACTCAGCAGCTGTTGCCCAGTATGTTACTGCATGTTACCCAGCATATTACCCAGCGTCTCGCTGCATGTTACCCACCACGTTACCGCATGTTAGCCAGCGTGTCACAACACGCTGCCCAGCGTGCTATTCAGCAATTCACTGCACATTTTTCCAGCAATTCATTGTACATCGCTCAGCATGCTACCCAACATTACGCTGTACATTACCCAGCACGTTACCGCATGGTGTGTGCAGCAGTGTTAGGATTCTGTGTACCAACAGTGGCTTCTGCTCTGAGGAATGACGTCTATGCCACCTTGATGTGGTATATCAAGCATGATTACTTGTTGCAGATCCTGTACACTGGGTAGTGATTGCTAAAGAGCCGTTTGTGGAAGCCTCCAGATCGCCACCCCTCTGGAGGGCTCTGTACATTCCTGTACTATCAGCTCAGCATGTCCATTGGACGCACTACGTCTTGTTGTCTTCCAAGACACTGGTAGATAGGACAAGAACATGAACGCAGAGGGCGTTCAATCTGCATGATAAATTCCATCATGAATGCAAATTATGCATTTGCAACAGGCATTATATTCCAAGACATGTACAATGTTAGCCATAAAATGAGGTGCAAACAAGCATACGTGACTATATGCGGCAAGGGTTATGCTTTGCACGATGCAAGCTGTCAGTGTGCTCAGGATGACTTCCTCAGTATATATGCAAAGGCTAGCCCACATATGGCCCAGCTGGAGTGAGCTGAGCCTGTTGCATCTTTCTCTTAGCATAAGATCCACAGTATCATCACAATATTCCCACACTATCCCCACAAACACCCTCTCACACACAACACAACACCCCAAATGGAACCCCCAGAAAAGTTAGAACAATCAGAATAACGGCATACAGTGGCCATGAGAGAAGTCCCTCAAAATCAAGAAAATGAACAAAAAGTGAGAAATAAAAGAACAGAAATCCTGAAGTAAAAAGCCGGAGAGGTATCAAATCAGCCTCGTACTTGTGACATGAGCAGCTGTTTCAGTGCGCTTTCCAGCAACTGCTACATGAGAGCATGCCAAGTTGATTGCGCAAGCCGTGAAGATCGTGCAGGCTTGGGGTCGCCATTTCAAACACCATTCGTTTATTTTGTGTCCAGGGGCGTGCAACAAGCACGTGAAGCAGACGGAGTGCTTCTTTATTTTCCACGAACACTGACACTATGAGGTCCTTTTTTGCGCAGCGAGATCACATGCGGGTTTTCAAGTTTATTCTGAGTTGTCTCGATTTCCTCCAGATTTGACATTTGTCTTCTTCTATATGTGATCAGACTTGTTGGCTGGCTAAAGCATTGTAATCTCTCTCTCTCTCTCTCTCTGATTACTGATTACTGTTTCCTTGATAGATTGAGCCTCAGATACACGTCCCCAAGAATGCAATGATTTGCAGAGCCCGGTGAAATGCCTGGATCATACTGATTACTGTTTACTGAACGCAAACACAGAGCAAGCAACATTTGTCTCAGAAATGTACAGATGCGAATATCTAGATCGATCTGACACCTCTTCAAAGACGCTTCATGTCATGCTCTGCAATTTCTGATTGTGCCTGTACAGTGCAGCCTGGCATAAAAGAACAGTTCACTGTTTGTATGAAAAGAACAAGGCAATGATCGGCAAGCATACAATCATCACCATCACTGCCTGATCTGTATCTGTACGAAAATTTTGAATCAGTACTGGCTCAGTAATCTGTGCGGTGGTCTGTATGTGATCAATGGTACATGATCACAATGTACTCGTGCAGTGACTGCATCGCAGTACTGCAGGAAGTGCTGCCATTCTTCTACCATAGGGTTCGCCATAGCCATGGCTTCCACGTCGTGTTTGCTGGCCTCTCCATACTCTACAGCAATCGCCTCCAACATCACATGTGAGAAGCCCACATGCGGATAGGTGAGCACCACAAGCTGAGCTGTCTGCTTAGTTGTCAGTATCTGCATGTCAGCAGCAGCATTCTGTTAGCAATCAGCATATGCATGCCTGACCAGCGACTGCTGCCCAAGCATTCAGGATCATGTCAGTGAAGGAGAAACAGATCACCGTTCCTCCACTGTGCAGTTGTCCCCGTGACTTGAGCCCATCCAACTCACAGTACACAAATGCAGTGTCACCGGAGGGACATACCTCACATGTAGTCTTTACTGCTGACTTGAACATGTGTTTGTGGTAACATGCCTCCAACGATTGTGCTGAGCTTTTTGAAATGGCACAAGTGCCTGTCGGGGTCAGTATGCACAAGAATGCTATCAGGTGTTACACAGGGAACTTACCCCATGACCCCACACCTGAGTCTGTATGCACAATGCCTGCCTGTGTTCTGCAGAGACCTTGAGCAGCGCCTCCGTGAGTCGGAGCACAGCGACATCCTCCATCTTGTTGTTTTGCATCTGGGCATTGGTCATGGCTAGTTGACTGAGGATTGCTGAGCGCTCCTCAGCGAGCACTGCTCTCCAAGTCAGAACCAAGCGCCTCATGTACATAATATCGGCAATCTGAGGCTGCGACAGCTGCCATACATCCTGCATGAACACAAGTGTGTGTACTGCACAAAGTACAAAATCCAGGTTACTGGGTCCAGGTGCTTGATTGTACATGAACAGTGTAGATTCAAGACGACTTCAGCAAAACTGCGGTAGACAAGTTGATGTAGTCTAGGGCAGCATATAGCAGTATGCACAAGGCGCCAGACAGCTGACACACATATGCCAAGAAGACAGCAGGATGACAGGAAAGCAAGAGCAGAGAGGAAAGACCGACTGACCAAGATTGAGCGCCAGAAGCTGTAATCTAGCTGGGCCACAGTTGCCAAAGCTTGCTCCAGATTTCCACCTGCTATGGCTTTTGCCAGGGCGGGATGCAAGCCCTCATATGTGCCATTCAAATGATCTTGGCACTCGCTGACCAGCTGCGTCATGCGTTTGGTGACCTGCTCCTCTGCTCTTGTTTCGAGTTGCAGTAGACATTGACCCAGCTCTTTGACATAGCTCTGCGCAACACCAAGGCATGATGAATGCATTCTCGTCGAGCGAAACCAGCATAGGTGCCAAATGAGGGCGCAGTGGCGCAGATATTCACGAGTAGAATATCAGCCACAGCATATCAGTGCGCTTTGCCATGACATGCTGCTTATATGTATGGACCAACATGAATTGTGTTGGACATGTGGCAAGTGCTGCAGACAATTTGCTACTCCCATGTAAAATATAAGCACAACTTTGCTTGCACACTGGGATATTCACATCCGCTTGCAGGTGAAGAGCGCTTGAACAGCAGAAGGTGTGTCAGGCGTATGCCTCCAATCAAAGCATGCAAAGCAAGCAGGCCGCAATCAGGCTTGGCAACTGAAGGTCTTGACGCTTGTGAGGCAAAACAGAGTTTGAACAGGACAATCAGTGATGACAATCAGTGGTGACTTACAGTCCAAATGGCAAATAGCTGAGGCCCTGGCAAGTGGCACATGTCTGACACTGACAAGACTCGTGGTGGGTTGTACACACTCAGTGTAAGCATGATGTCTGAGTTCCCTGATTGCTGAACTCCAGAGGTTTGACTGGACTGACAGGCCACCTGTATTACAGCACAGAAGCAACATACTGTCCAGCACCACTTGTTCAATGTCTGCTGTGGGTCTGCTTTGCTGTCATGAGGAAGAGAAAAGTGAGGCAGTACTCAACATCAAATAATCGAGACCACTGAGCAGAATTCAATCTTCCATCGAGTACAAGCAGACAGATGCAACGATACGAAGCACACCTAGTGCCCTGAGGTGCATTGTTACCATCAGGTTTGTTTGCATAGGAGCAGTCTGTGACAACATGCGATGCCAGCTGAGGAGGAGTGCCTAATGCTCACCTGTTTGGTGGGCAGAACGAGGGCAGCAGTGCAGCTTGGTACCATAATCTGCCGGATGACAGCTGGCTGACTGTCTGACTGTTTCCTCTGATTTTCTAGCTCCTGAAGCTTTGCTGTGGTTGCAGCCAGCTCTGCTTGAACAGCTTGAACTTGCGCCTGGAACAAAAGTGCGTCAGGAGGGTTCAAGGCCCAAGTCAGCAGCTGCCCTGCTGCCTCAGGCTGTTATGCTATCCTAAACCTTGAACCCACCTTTCGTCTCAGGCGGAAACGCCGCTGGTGCTCGCGATTTTGCAGAGTCTTCCGTTCTTTGAGCTCCTCTAACGAAGCAGAGCCTTCTGTGCTGTCACTACTAACACAACTTTCCAAGGTAGGGGCTGTTGCAAGCTGCATGCTCGCTGTGTTTGTGTAGCCGGAGCCCACAAATCTCGTGTCGACGGACTCATTCAGAGAGGCAGCTTGAATGTTTGGTTGGTGGCGCAGTCCGCAAGCGACCTGATCAGCTGAGTCCCTCCGCCGGATGGTGCTGACTGCCTCAGGAAGCGGAGCGAGCACATCTGGTGCGTCGTAACTCGAAAACTCTGGTAAGGACAAACGCCACATCAGTTCAGCTTCGCCTGGCTCGTCAGGCAAGACCTGTGTACGCCAGCTTGCGCCGTACGAACAGTCCATGAGACCTCACTAGACTTGATGCGGCCTAATGAAAGTCTAGGGATTGGCGTGCAGCATTTCAGATACCGAAAGAATCGAAAGCTGATTGCACAACGCAACAGCCTTGCTCGTTCAAGCGCATCGTATGTCATGCTGTCAACTTGTGTGACTAAACGCTGATATCTGCCTCGATGGCTCACTCACGAGAGACCGCTCAAAGCTCAGAGTCAATTCATAAAGCCTTTCGCACAATTTCGAGCAACAAGCCTGGTCATTGACTGGTCAAACGACATTTTCCGCAGCTAAAGCCTTGTCGTAGCGCTTGTAGCACGGACATAGAGCGGATTCGCAGCGATGAGGCATCGTAAGTGGGTGGCCGTTGCGGCCTTTGCAGCCGCTACTGCCGTGGGCTGCGTCGTCGTTCGCAAAATAAGACAACGGGTAAGCATTTGCTGTCCCGGCCCTGCTTGAATGCAAGGTATCCTGCTTCATCGTGGCTATGTATGCACGTGGCGCAGGGTCTTGTGTACGGCGATCTGACTTGATTTTTTGGCCGTTCGTAGAGCAAGTCTGCCAGCGATGAGAAGCAAGAGCCCAAGAGGCGTACGTCAAAACACCCTGAACGGCCCACGACTGGTACAAAAAAAAAGATCTGGTAGCTTAGCAAGTCATTACATCGATATAGAGGACGACTCAGAGGCCTGTTTCGAGCAAGATGGCGGTGATGCCCGATTGTTGCCTAGTCCTTCACCAGACAAAGAGGAATGTCACACTTTTAGGCAGCGTTCACCATTGCAGCTGCCTCCAGTACCAGCTGCAGTGGCCCAGTTTGTACCATCAGAAGCAGCTGCTGTGCCCAGCCTCCAGCGCACCCAGTCGATGCCATTTCAGCTGGAAGGTGAGCAAGCAGTTGACAAGGCACAGCTTGCAATTGCCAGCCAGGCAGGCAAAGGCCGGAAGTCACCTGTAACACCAGATGCAGCTGGCAAACCTGCCACAGAGCCTCAGACTTTGGAGGTGCAGACAGACAAGGCAGTTGTCAACTACGACAAAGCTGCGCAGGGTGACACCAAGCAGCCTGCAGGTGGGAGTTCAGACCTGATAGCCGCATTTCGACCAGTGGGTCAGCTCTCTGCCAGCTCTGCTGCAGCTCCATCACCAGTTAGCACTGCAGGCAGCAATGCCTCAGACAGGCAGGCAGCAGGTGACGTACAAGGCTTCGACAACAGGTCCTATCTGGATGCTCTGCTACTGAGGGCTAAGATTCTGCGACTGGAGCTGCCTGCACACAGACCAGAGAATGCATGTGAGAAAGAGAGTGCAGGTACATCAGTTTGCCTCTCAACGTTTGCCCTGTTGCTGCAGTGCTAGTTGCGCCATCCTTTGCCCTTTGTTTCCAATCCCTGCCAGCTCCTGTACTCTTTCGGACAGGCCTGCATATCTGGAAAAAGCACTGAGGTAGCATAATTCATCAGCACATTCTGCATATGTTAGTTATGTCAGTCAAGACTGCGGCAAACATGCCTGAACAAGAACCTCCCTTGGCTGAGCATTGTCTGCCCTTGCAGTCTGCCCTTTCAGCTTGGAGGGGGAAATCACAGTTGATGAAGAGGCTGCTGCCCCCCACACTGCTGCGCCTGTCAACATGGCCAGTCCCTTGCCCTCCTGGCCAGACTTGACAGGTGAACCATCAGAGTGCATGTGTCATGCCAGCAGAATCATGACCTAGGTGCATTTCAACATCAGCATGCTTGTATTATCATGTTGGGTAAGTGCATGCTGACACAGGCTGAGAGTACTGCATGCAACACAACAACACAGCTCACAGCAATCTGCAGGCATATTCCTGCGCAACTTCCAAAGTTTGATCAACAACTGACCATGTGCTGTTGCTCGGTCCTTACGGCATTGCACCTGTCCTTTCATTGGTGCATGTGTCTGTCTGTGCAGGTGGCGCCAGGGTGCCCAGACCACAGGAGGTGCCTGGGCAGCAGTCACAGTTTCAGAGGCAGCACAGCCCTGACACCTCAGCAGCAGTCTCAGCTCTGGCAGATGCCATCACACCTGCTGCAGATGGCAGCCTGTCCAGCAGAGACGTGAGCGCTCAGTCATCACCTGATGCTGTGTCTTTGCTCCAGCCTCAGCAGGCTGTTGGTGATGCTCAGAGCACAAGATCAACAGGAGCTGCTGCTTCAGCTATGTTGGCAGATGAAATTGGCTCCCGAGTGCAAGATGCCGCTGCCAATCAGCCCTTAGGCAGCTCCAGTGCAACAGCAGATGTTGTTTCAGAGCCCAGCAGCTGTAGATGGTGGCCAGATCTGCCATGTCAAGGATGACAGGCAGTCCGTGGATGGTGGTCAGGCTCATGCATCAGCAGAAGAAGTAGCGTCCCAGGTGCAGGACGCAACTGCTGATGCCAGCCCACAAGTTCATGGCAGAGCCACCGTGGCGCATGCAGCTCTTGCAACCTTTCCAGCGGTGCTGAGTCAGCACCTACAAACGCAGCAAGTGCTATGGCAGTTGCTGCAGCAGATGCGCAAATAGCCTCAGACGCTGACCTGGCCAGACGACTGCAGCACGAGGAAAACTGCAAGAGTGCAGGCCGTGATTCAGGAGCGCAATCAGTCAAGTCAATCTCAGCTTTGCAAGCTGATGGTGACAGACTGCAGGCAGAGTTTGAAGCGTTAGCCAGCAGACCAAAGCTGCGCCCGATCAGTACATCTTCCCAGGCGTCATCTCTGCTGTCATGGGAAGAAGTGGGGCAGCTGCAGCTCGAGATGGCAATTGCCCTGAGCCTCGGACAGTCTGCAATGGTATGTGTTGGGGGTCAGGCCCCCTTGGAAACAAGGGCAGAGGCTGACAAAGACACCCCATGGGGCCGCCTGCCGCTCAACTTCTCTCATGTGCGGTCTATCAAAGGTGAGGAGAGGCATGTGGCATGGCTGTGAGTCTGAAGCCAACATGCATGGACTATGTTATGCGATCATGATGGTTGGCAGATTCTCAATGGATCTCATGTCATCACAAGCATCAAGTATCATTGCACTAGTCTAAATCATTGCATGATGGCTGCTGAAAGGCAGCATACAACCAACCCCATGCGGCATCTTTCATGCATGATGCTGCACATACCAAATTTAAATGCACCATCGTTCATGCACCACACACCCGGGCATCCATGCACCGTCCTTCATGCACCAACTCTCATGCTGCAGGACTTGCTTTATACACAATGTTCTCCATGCTTGGTATGTCTGCAGGGGATGGGAACTGCTTCTACCGGGCAATGCTGGCTGCTGTGGTGGAAGGCCTCTGCCTTGACCCCCGGCCTGCTCGCATTGCAGCCCTGTCAGAAGCCTTCATCTCCCAGCAATCAGATGTGGAGTCCTGCCCCGCCATTGATCATCATACCAAGGCGCTAGCTCTTCAGGGTCACAACTTTTTGCAGGTGCCTTTGTGGTGCCAATGCATGATGCTGCTTGTATGACATGACACTTGCATCTGACTTTCAACTGGCAGCAGCCTGCTGCAACTGTTGCACAAAGTACTGCAATGCACTCTGTTCACTTCATGAGGCGGTTCTGATGTGATGTTTGCATCCCGCTTGCATATCTGCAATGGACAACAGCCACTTACACCAGAGGGTAAACCAATGCAGAGGATGTGGTCTAGCATACGAGGCAGTTCATGCCAAACAGGTCAGAGTGTTCCACTTGCACACAAGCTTTGCAGATGTGTGTGCTAGATTGCTGCAGTCACAGTAGCCTATGGTCAATGATGCCTCTGCTATTTTCCTAGCAAATCTGGCAAGTGATCCAATCTAAGCTTTGTTTTGGTGCAGGACATGCTGCAAGGCCTTGGCAAGCCTGGCAAGACCTGGCATGGCATGTTGGAGGTTCTGAACAACCAGGACATGGACCAGGCAATGCTGCAGTTCCTGCGAGCCATCACTGCCAGGGAGTTGTGGGCAAACAAGCTCAAGTATGATTGGTGTACAGCCTTGGATGTGTACAGGTGCGCTTTGAGTCTTGCTGCCATGTCACGCGTGATCTGGTGCAAGCAAGCATGCATTCATCCTGCTGCAGATAGCACTCCTATCGCTTGTGATCACCAAATGCACATTATGCTCCCAAAGTTGCAGAATGAGCAGCGTCTGCACATGCGTATGATCTTGCTTGATTACGGACTTTGCAAATACTCAAGAAACCATCCTTTCTGCATGTGCGCCACATTGCCTGAAGGGACACGCAACATCAGTATGTCTGACTGTCAGTTCCATGTGCAGCGGGCTCAGCTATGATGCCATCTTACAGCATGAGACCCTGCGCATGACAGCAGAGGCAGAAGAGCTGCATGCCATGGCACTCACTGCAGTCCTGCCTGTGCGCCTCAAACTGCTTGATGTTACTGGAGATGAGCCACGTGTAAGCACCTATGAGCCTGGTCTGCCCCTCAGCAGACCCAGAACCTCAACTCAGGCGCACACAGCAGCAGATGGTGCAGCAGAGTCACCGCAGCAGGTGTGGCTCAGGTACCGGCCAGGGCACTACGAGGTGGTCTACCCTGCTAAGGGCTTTGAAAATGTTGATGGGGCATCGAAAACATGGCAGCAGGCATGAAGGGTGTGTACATCCACAAAGTCCACCCTGATCAGCTGAGCAGCTCAGCACTCAGCATGAAGATTTCTGCCTAGGGTTTCAAGCTAGTTCAGCAAAGTCTATGAGACAGTCGTATAGGAGCTGTCTGTCCAAGAAGTGCATGGCAGCAACCTCAGCATGGCACATTTTTTGCTTGGCAGCAGCCTCAGGAGTTTCAGCCCAAGGGTGCTGGGTTTCCACGGGAGCTGTTAGGGTTGACTTACCCCTCGAAGTGTAGCTGTTACAATACCGCCTCCCACAGCACAAGAAGCAGCACAAGTACGGGTGGCAGCGCAGCCTCTGGCAGCAGCAGCACCCACATCACCAAAGGACTCAATTTGAAAGACGCATTTGGCCTTGTTCAGCAATAGACAGCAACATGCACATCAGACAAACAATGCTAATGTCAGGGCAGCAGCGCAGCGCAAGCAGCAGCCGCTCCCTGAAATGATGTAGGTCTTTGTCCTGTAGGCTGGAAACTTTGATGTTCAAAATGGGGGGACACATTTGGTAGAACCTCGTTGTTCTGGCAGTGTGAGAAGTCAGTATGACTGTGTCTGTGATTGTTATGAATGTGTTATGCTCATGCAAATGACCCTGTTGCCCAATAGACCTCAGCAGACATTTAAAGGCCAATGGGCTCCACCCAGTCCTTGAGGAAGTTTTGTTGGTAGGATCTTTGACCTTCAGTAGACAGACATACTCATGATAGAATTCACCTGTTCTTTCTGTGTGCTTTTAGCAGGGGTGTTACACTCTTGCTGCTAATAAGTCAGCATACCAGACGATCATGAAGATCTTGTGTAAGGTGCGATGTTGCTAGCAGCACAGAAGTATTGAGATGGTGCGCTGTATAGCAACTGCGTACATTCTATATAACTGCATCACAAATGCATGCTGTGAGAATCAAACAAGCTGTAGGTGCGATCTTGGCGGCCTGCCATGGCAGACATTTTGTAAAGCACTTTAGCAGCTAGTCAATGGCATGGTTTGTTTCCACTCCTACATGGCTAAGTGTGTCGAGCATTTATGCATGGATCATTAGCAGGCAACGTGTTACGGGGCGGGAGCCAAAAGTCTAACGTTTGTCTTTCTGGTTTTTCAGGTATAAACACTGCTTCATCCTGCGACGGACCTACATGCTTTGTGCCTGAGCTCGTGGCCGGCAGCTTCAAACAGTTTGACCTAGGCTCAGCCTCAGATCCCTTTACAGCTGACAGCTTGCAGTATGTCAGCACACAGCCAGCCCTTGTTGTAATACAACACTTCCGACATGCATATGGAACCCCTACATGCGTGCCGACACATTTTGCAGTGACACTTTCATACGTACACACTGATCCCGACACTTTACCGAGCTTTGCTGGAGAGTGCAGTTTCGGGAACTGATCATCGGATTCATCGGACTAAGAAAAAGTCTAACGCCATCTTATTATTCACCCTGTCTGTTAGAACGCCTAGGGCTACACCTGAGCGCCCTTTGCTCTTCAGTGTTTTGTGTGGTGAGCTGCGCAGGCTGCTGCCGAGCCAATTCTGCATATGCGATACTTAAGACTCAGGCGCTTGCAACCCACTTTGCCGGTCACGAGTCCCGGTATGCCTTGTGCTTGGAGTTGGTCCTTGCTTGTGTCTGATCCATGTTTCGATTGATTTCAGCAACACAGGCCAGACCGTTTCTCTTTCGAGATTTCTGGTGTATGGCGATCTGACTTGATCGTCTGGTCGTGTGCAGGACAAGCCTGCCAGCGATGACTGGCGAACATCCCAGAGACGTCCAGCACGGCACCCTGAACACCATACAGAAGGCAGAAGGCACAGACCTGGTCGTTCAAGTGGTGACATGGAGGAGGGAGCCTTGCAAACATCTCCAGAGCAACATGGCAGTAGCACCCATATGTTGCCCGTGGCGAGAGCACACTCTGCTTCATCTCATTGGATCTCATGTCATCACACAAAAAAAGTATCATTGCATCATCTGAATCAGGGCATGATGGCTGCTCAAAGGCAGCATACAACCACCCCCATGCACCAACTTTCTTGCATGATGCTTCATGAAGCAAGTTTCATGCACCATCTCCATGCATCATCTTCATGCACCATCATTCATGCACCCTCCTCCATGCACCACCCTCCATGCACCACCCTGCACCCATCATCTCCATGCACCATCGTTCATGCACCATCTCCATGCACCACCCTCCATGCAACACCCTCCATGCACCGTCTTCTTTTCTGCTGTAGGACTTGTTCTGTACACAGTGCTGCTTGGTGTGTTTGCACGAGATGGGATCTGCTTCTACCGGGCAATGCTGGCTGCTATGGTGGAAGACCTCTGCCTTGACCCCCAGCACGCATTGCAGCCCTGTCTGAGGCCTTCATTTCCCAGCACACGACTGTGGAATCCTGCCCAATCATTGATTACGAGTCTAAGCAGTGGCTCATGATCAATGGTGGGGCAGGATTCGAAAGCCGAGTGCTGGGACATGAAGGGTCACAAGTTTTTGCAGGTGCTTTTGTGGTGCCAATGCGTGATGCTGCTTGTATGACATGAGGCTTGCATCTGACTTGCAGCTTTCAAGTGGCAGCAGCCTGCTGCGACTACTGCACAAGTATCCGGGCACAAAGTATCAGTGCACAAAGTATCATTGCACAAAGTATCACTGCACAAAGTAAAGTTTGCACTGTTTTCTGTTCACCTCATGAGGCGGTTCATGTGATGTTTGCATCCCGCTTGCATTCCTGCATGGGCAACAGTCAATTACACCAGAGCGTAAACCACTGCAGAAGAGTTGGTCTAGCGCATGCGGCAGTTCATGCCAAACATGTCAGAGTGTTCCACCTGCACACAAGCTTTGCAGATGTGTGTGCTAGATTTCTGCAGTCACAGTTCCTGCCTATGTTCCAAGATGCCTTTGGTAGCTTCCTAGCCACTCTGGCAAGTGATCCAATCTGAGCGTTGTTTTGGTGCAGGACATGCTGCAAGGCATTGGCATGCCTGGCAGGACCTGGCATGAGATGTTGGAGGTTCTGAACCAGCAAGACACGGACCAGGCCATGATGCAATTCCTGCGAGCCATCACTGCCAGGCAGTTGTGGGCAAACAAGCCTGAGTATGATTGGTGCATGGCCATTGATGTGTACAGGTGCGCTTTGAGTCTTGCTGCACTGTCATGCGTGTTCTGGCGCGTGCAGGCATGCAATCATCCTGCTGCAGATAGCACTCCCATTGGTTGTGCTCACCACATGCACTTATTGCTTCCAGAGTTGCAGATTGAACAACATCTGCACATGCATATATTTCTGCTTGATTACGGACTCTGCAAAGACTCAAGAAGTTATCCTTTCTGCAGGTGCACTACATTGCCTGAAGGGACATACAACATCAGTTTGTCTGATTGTCAGTTACCACATTACTCCGCAGGGGGCTCAGCTATGATGACATCGTACATGCGCTCATTATGTACGATGTCATCCTGAGCCCCATGCAGAGGCTCTGCAGGGGGCTCAGCTCGTATTTTATCAGACCTTGCGCATGACAGCAGAGGCAGAAGAGCTGCATGCCATGGCACTCACTGCAGTCCTGCCTGTGCGCCTCAAGCTGCTTGATGTTGCTGGAGATGAGCCATATGTAACCACTTATGAGCCTGGTCTGCCCCTCAGCAGACTCAGAACCTCAACTCAGGCACAGACAGCAGCATCAGCAGCAGATGGTGCAGCAGAGTCAGCGCAGCAGGTGTGGCTAAGGTACCGGCCAGGGCTCTACGAGGTGGTCTACCCTGCTAAGGGCTTTGAAGACCAAACTGGCGTAGTGTAAGCAAGCAGACTACAGGTAGCAGCGCACCCTTGGGCAGCAGCAGTGCCCACATCACCAAAGAACTACATTCAATTGCTTGGCAGATGCGTGTATCCTTTTCTAGTAGTAGATGGCAATGATGCTGCATCAGACGAGCAATGCAGAGTCAGGGCAGCAGCGCAGCGCAAGCAGCAGCAGCGCCCTGACATGAACTAGGCCTACCTAGGTACTGTGGGCTGGGCCCGAGTAAACACGCTTGGCAGAGTCCTGTTGTTCTAGAAGTGTGTAATGCCAGTATGGCTTGGTTGGTGATTGTTTCCAGCGTGTCATCTTCATGAAATTGACCCTGCAGCTGCTGTCCAGCAGACCTAGGGAGTCATTTGCACTTCTGACTTGTTTCACCCAGTCCTTGAACATGTTTGATTGGTAACATCTCCAGTAGACACTTGCAAGCATGCTCATGCTACATCTCACAGGGTCTGTTGTTTAGTTGTCTTGCGCTGTTACTGCTCACACCTCGAGAAGCTTAGACCATCAAGATTCTAAACAACAAAGTATAATTATACAAATGTATATATTTGCCTAACTACTGACCTTAGGGTATTTTCTGTGTTATGTAAGATTTTGTGTTTAAACAGATAGGGTTAGTGTGTAGTAATGCTTACAAAAGGGCCCTTATTAGTAAGCAATGTTTTAAAGTTTGAAAATACAGGTCCCATCTGTCAGTCTAATTCATGTCTATTTCAATCTAATTTTACAGGGTAATAAACTTGTGCCACCCTATATCACAGGCTAATTTGTGATTCTAGTACCTAAGCTGTACCTAATTCCTCTGTGCCACCCTATTCTAGAGAGTAGGAGAAAAGAGGTAAAGTGGGCTGGGGAGAAGACTTTTTCTGGCAGGTGGCACAAGATTACCTAAGCCCTAACCCCACACACCTGACCTACCCTGTTTGTTGCCTTGTTTCTTGACAATCCATGTCTTGTAATGCTCAGCACAAAAAGCATTCAAACCTAGCATAACCTCATTCTCTACAGCTTTTATTTCTGCATCTGTCCAACACCCTGTCTTTGGTGAGTCCCTGTGAATGTCTACCTTAGTGTATGTGTCATCTTCAATAACTCTGCCATGGATCATGACATTACCACTTTTTAGATATTTGTAAGTCCTGACCTGCGCTAAATATTGCAGCCAATTGGTCAAGGGCGGTATTCACATTCAATATTGTTGTTGTCAAGGTCTATGACAAAGCAAGCAAGCCCGCCTGGTACGCGATCACGTGGCCCTGGTGCTCCATTGTCTGTTCCACCACGCCAGTGGCAGCTCAATATTGATTAATCTGATTGTGTACAACGTGCAAGAGACTGCAGAAGAAGATGACAATGGTGTGGAAGCATTTCTTTCACTCCTGGACAAGTGTATGCCAGATGGCAGCAACTGTGAAGGTGCTCAGTGGGCCCAATCACGGTTGGGTACATACTGCCCAGATCAGAATAGGCCACGTCCGATACGTGTGCTATTCAGGTCGATGAACGACAAGCACACTTTCCTCAAGCATGCAAAGCACCTTAAAGAAGTCAACCTCAGATATGACGATGATCTAACAAGATTGCAACAAAAGCAAAGGCAAGACATGTCTGCAGGCTTTGACACCCTGAAGTCAAAGGGCCACAAGCCTTTTTACAGGGGATCTTCATTAAAGTTCCGCCACGCTGACAAGACACGCACATGCAGCCTACTCCCCATGCCTCCTACTAGAGCTCCAGATGCCCAAGTTTAGTGCAACTTGAGTCTTTGTACTGACCTTTTAGCAGGCACATATACATTGGTGCATTTGGCATCTAAAATTGGTTATGACCGTTTTATGTTGACTTTTACAGACACTTTTGGTTGTGCAAGGATGTACAATAATGTCAACACTTCTAGGCAGGATTTCACACATGCGTGCTATGAGCTGTACCAGACATCACAAGTACCTTTCTTGATTCACTGAACTGAACTTTTTGTCTGTTGGGTCTTAGTTGCCCCCCAGGACATTAAACATATCGAATCGAATCGAACTTTTGACAGCAGCTGCATGATAAGTCTCGCAGTGCCTGTTCGGTGGGAGATGCGAGGGCCATACGAATCCTTCCGGGCTCAGACTCTGCACCAGACTCAAACACCAACATGAGTCGCTGAAAGCGGGAACTGAAAACCGGCTTTGCCCTACGAGGGTCGCGGTAGCTGGGCAGTGAACTGCGTACGACGTTCACATCTTGTTCAACGTATGTGCCGCCATTTTTCCCGGCTGGAAAACCAAAGCCACCCCCGTTACCCCAATCAGCGATTAGCTCATATCCAAGCGGTTTCAACGCCGACGTATAATACTGTTTGGCCCGAGACCAGTCCTTGACTTTCAGCATAACTGATCCAACCCCACGCTCGATGACACGTTTGGTAAACTCAATTGATGTTGGACAGGCACAACCCCTACGTATGGAGTTGAGTAGCATGCAAGCAGCACAGCTGGTTGTTGCGCCGTTGTCGAACATTCTAAGCGTGATCTGGTCATGTCAACGGAATCCCAAGCAACTCATGACATAATGATGCCCCAAGCAGATCACCTAAGCTGAACATCAGACCTTGCGCACTGTGCAAGTTTTACATGAAGCATCAAGAGCTTGGCACGACAATTCTTTTAGAGCCAAGAAAGCCATCGGCCAGCGTTGACGAAAAATTTCGAGACGAGACCTGCTGATGGTCGCACAAAGCGCGAGAGTGCATCTTGCTGGGTATCATCCTGGGGAGATTGAAGTACAGAGAAGGGAAGGTGTACAAGCAAAAGCGCACAGTATTCAAGAACTGTTTGCCACACGGCCCGTAAGCGAGCAGCTGCAGAGCTTCTTTGGTATACAGAGGCTTCTGTACACAGCTACCAGGTCTTGAGTTTCTTCACACTCATTTGGAATCAATACACAGACCCTTGCAAACAGCTTTTGCAAGCTGACACGTGACGCAGCCAACTGCAAGATTTGCCTGTTCTCATTCAGCAGAACCTTCTTGACAGCAGCTGTCGCCTGTATGCTCAAGTGTGGATCACGATTTGTCTAGTTAACAAAGCAAATTATGTTTGGTGGGCAAGTAAAATGCTTGCCCGCTCTTGGCAATGCACCAGACATTCATGCTGCTTTCTCTGCAGGGGTGAGCATGATCGACTTTGGGCGTCTGTCCTATTTGGCAAGCCATCCTTTATACAAATACCAAACGCATACGAGGCTGTAATTTCTCCTTTGAAGCAATTTGATGGGGATCCTGCTCAGTACACAGCAGGCAGCTCTGTTGCTACTGTGGGAGTGATGTTTGAGAACAGACGTAGAAACCTGATCAATGGTATCGTGGCCAGCAATGATGGAGGGAAACTGCGTCTTGATGTGTATCAAGCGTTTGGAAATTGCCCAAAGTACATCCAAGGTAGAATGTGGCTGACGTCCTGATGGAAACATCTATAGCACCACATGCATGCACAGGCCCTTAATCTATGCTCACAGTTGTAAACCACTTTGCAAACCAGTTGTGGATAGGTTGACAAGATGCAGCGCAAGAGCGTATCTGATCAGATATGGCTGTGAGACCAGCAGCCAATGATCAACTTCAGCAAACTGCACATGTGCATGTGTCATAATATGGTCCAGCAACGTGCTTGCTTTCCAGTCCCTGAGTCCCTTGCTGGCGGTGTGAATGCTTTGGCAACTACGTGTACTGTCTAGCTTCCAACAGAAACATTGTACTCAGCATCATAGCAATGCTTGACACAACAGATGTCACTGCAACAGCTGTATATCTCTGTCTGAGACGCTGTGTGCACCATGTAGTAAGAGATTTGGGGACAGGATCATTGGGCCTTGGGGACTGCCCTAGCAAACCCAGATCAGTCATCAGGGGCCAATCTGAGCTGCTTGCAGAACAGCAGAATTTCATTGCACGGTACACTTTGATCTGGAGTCCTGTGCCTCACACAGATGCATGCAACCACTTGGACTGCTGTGTGGCCACATAACGCAGGTCGCTTTTGTCACCCCTTGCAGTGGATCAACATCACAGCCTGTTTGTATGCGCAGCATGCACCCACATTAACAGCCTGCAACTATTGCTGCTGAGTATTCAGTTGAATCCTTGCAAGGAACTGCGATTGGCGCATGTTGTCTGTCGCACCGATTGGTATAATGCAAACACTAGTTTGAAATAACGGAAGGATGGATATAAACTTACGAAGATATCAATCAGAGTATCCTTCAAATGAAAAAATACTAGCTTTTCATTACTTTAGATCTTTTTTACTACCTGGAATTCTTACTTCTGACATTGTGTTTTTTGTCTATTTCATTATAAAAAATTGAGCTGGGCATCCAAGGATGTTGTGCTCAGAGCAGTGTGTCATGCAGGGCGGATACCTTCTTTGTGGCAACTGTGCATATGGCCAGCGCAGCAGAAGTTGGCATGCCCGATGGGTGGCCCATCAACCATATCAACCACAAGGGAGGCTACCCAGGATTTGTTCAGGTGGCTGCTTCTGGCCAGCTGTCCTGGGGGGACTACGCTGGCAACAATGTGTTCAGCATGCTGGGTGAGCATCCATGCATAAGACAAACTGTTGTCAAGTCCCATCATCTGTGCATAGGGTTGTGGGAGATTGTCAATTTGCATGGTGCTGATGCTTGCTGCATTCAAGCTGCATGGATGCCATGCACCTTACTGCACCACCAAATAGCACTGCTTCATGTTTGTCAAGGCATTTCATTCAGGACAAAGTGTCTTGACAGCCCTACAAAGCTGTGCACTGTGACGTATGTCAGCTTCTTGGCTGCAGGCAATCTCATTCTGGACCCTGAGGCTGCCCTTCTTTTCATAGACTTCACAACAGGAGACACGCTGCATCTGTCTGGCCGTGCTGAGGTGCATTGGGACCAAGTCGATCTACCTGGCGCACAGCGCACCATCATCTTTCAGACAGAAGAGTGGGTCCATGTCAAGCAAGCTTTGCCCATCAAGCAGCAGGGGGCAGTGGAAAGCTCTCCCTACAATCCTACACCACCCAGCAAACCAGGCAAACTTCAAGTATGGACATGCTGTGATTTCTCGTAAAGCAGCCTCATTGGCAATACTGACCACAACAGCTTGCTGAAGCTGGATGCTCAGAATACTCCCACCTGACTGTGGCCTTGCTGTAACCATGCGTGCGTGCGTGCGTGCGTGCATGCAAACACAGCCCTGCAGTAGTTACTGCTTGCGATCAGACTCTCTTTGTTTGAAGCACAAGCACATGATTGCCTGCAAAAGCTGCTGCCTTTGACATGATTAAATTTCATGCAGCACTTTGTACCTGAGAGCGACCTACCTCTTTTTGTATGCAGGCCTCCAACCTGCAGCACCTGCAATGCCTCAGCACACAGCAGGAGTCCCTTGATGTGATGACATTCGAATTTGAGCTTCCTCAGCTTCCCGCCAACAAGACCATGTTCTGCCATCCTGGCCAATTTGCCTCTTTTGACTTTGAGGAGATAACCCCAGGAAAGGTCCTGAACAGAACATGGACGATCAGCAGCCCAACTGAGCAGATCAGACGACACAAAGCTTTTACTATCAGCGTCAAAAAGGTATTTTTGCCGAAGCAATTGGTTTCTGCAATGCATTTCAGGCTGCAGCAGCAGGACGACCACATGCACTGGTCAGCATCACAAAGGCGTGTACACATTCATGAGTGCCCCAAGCTGAAGGAATGTATGCAAACGCTGTTGCAAACAAGGCTGTCAAGTTTGGTCCAAGGAAGCAAGAAAGCAACATAGCCTGCTATCCTGGATCACAGCGTGTCCATTATTGGTGCCATTCTGCTTGCCCAACAATGTGACATGTGCTGCCACATGGCCTGTATTGCATGGATTGATTTTACCAATCTGCTGCTCTGGTCCATACATGTAGATGGGCTCCAAAATGCCGTGTAACGGACAGGGTAGTCTCAAGTTGGCACTGCAACAGCATAGTGCCCTGCAAATGCTGCTCTGGCACATGTGTATAGGCTCACATGTATTTGGGCATGCTTGTTCAGGACGGACTAGTGTCAAATTGGCTCTTTAACAATATGGGACCTGGCAAAACAATTGGCTTCAAAGGAGTTGACGGGGACTTCACTCTTGAGCTGATAGGCAGCATGGCCCATTCCAGGACTCTGCTAGTGGCAGGAGGTATCGGCATAACCCCAATGAGGGTGTTGCTGGCTGAGCAGTTAGCCCGGCAGCAACCAGTAACCCTGTTGTACTTTGTGCGCAGTTTAGCAGAAGCCCCATTTTTGAATGAATTCATTGAGGTAAAACCCTGAGATTTGCAAGCATGTTCATGATGTTGCTCTTGCCTACTTATTCAGTCTTCTCTTGCAATGTGTGTTGGTGATCTGTCTGTCATGCATGCCCTGCCAGAGTATCATGTCAAGCTGCCAATTTGATATGAGATTGTAAGGTGCATAAATCATGCGTGCCATGGCAGCATCAGTCCCATATCTCTTTTTCAAGAAGGTTTTCAGGAGATGTACAGCATATGACCAGTCCCAGTACCATTGCTAAATCTAAACCTTTATGCAGTAAGTGCAAATCTGCAGGCGGCACACAGCAACAGGGCCCTCCTTACACTGGCTGTCTCGGTGACAAGGCCCACTGAGCAGGACTCAGCTCAAATCATGAGCACAGAGTCAGGCTCAGGAGTGAGTTGGTACCAAGGGCGCATCACTGCTGATATGGTTGCACAGGTAAATGCAACCAGGACAATGTCTGATGAGCTGCGCAATTGGGTGTGCCATAAGTACATAGTGCAGTATTAGTCAAACCTGCTGAAAGCTGCATGTGCCCTGAATAGGTGTTACGTGTTTGCCCTGCTGTTGGAATACAATATTGTGGCTTGTGGTGCCTTTGCTTACTCAACTCGCTTGATTAAGAACTCGCAGCTGATTGTTGGCACAAGGCATTGCTTGAGGGAGGGATTCAAGTGCCATGATGCATTTGTCTTGTGAGTCTCGCTTGCATCTTGTTTTACTTCTCTGCTAACCCGACTTTTTTGGCGTGCAGGTTTGTCCAGATATCACATCATGTTTAGTGTTTCAATGTGGCCCTCCACCAATGACGCAGCTTGTATCAGCAACTCTGGAGAGTTTGCAAGTCCCTATGACACATGTCTTTAAAGAGGCTTTCAACTTCTGATCAAGTAGTGATGGGGTCTGCAATGAGATCGACCTCCAATAACTGCAGGGGTCCTGAGCAAAATTAACGCAACAAGTACTGAACTGTGCCCACACACTGCTGGGGACTGGAGCAGGCTTCCAATGAGTTGCCGTTATTAGGCCTAGGGGACCATCAGTCCTCATCATGACTTTTGAACATTTGATCAGACTGATGTGCCTTGCTGGACATGCAATGGTACGGTGCCATCCACGACCATTGTAACATCCCATGAGTGAAAAGCATGACCTGACATTTCGAGAGCCAAAGTTGTGGACACCTTTCAAAACCTGAGCTAGCCCGTTGAAGGAGTTTTCTCAATGCAACGCTCTGTACACTCAGGCGTGACACCTGAGCTCCTGCTGACACACGACCCCTTGTGATGGCGCTTCCGACAATTTTCCACTCTGCAATGCTTTGCACATGCACAATACAGACAGGTATTTGGATCTGTTGAGGAAACTGCGTTGCCCTAGTCTGCATGCTGGTAACATTTGATTTAATGCACATACATGTTGTGCTGCTCAGCATGACATGCAATGGCATAGCATGATGTGGCTTGGTACGGCACAGCACATTTGGCACAGCTTGGCACAACATAACATGGCATGTTCAGCTTTGGCTGCAATCAAGCAGCATTATGATAACCTGTACACTGTACACGGCTGCATGCCTGCTGATGAGCTCACCAAGCTTGCCTAATAGTTCTATCCTCCTCAACACATGCATGCCTTTAGAACAGGTCTTGCTTGTAGTCTTTGTCTTAAAAGCTTTGCATGTTTGTACTTGCAGCAGGGATGCCTTGGCAGCTAGTGTCCAGCTCAGCTCCAAAAGCCTGCTATACTGCGCAGCATGTCCAATTTGGCATTATGTTCTGCGCCAACACACTGCACATATGTATACATATAGATATACATATATGAACATGTATATATAGTGTTTGTATTTAAGTGTTGCAACAAAGCAGCTGACAGACAGCCAGGTGTCTTCTGTTCCTTCACAAAGCTGGCTCAGAATGACATCTTGTTGGCTGCAGGTCAAAGACAGGTGACATGTTCTGACTTGAAAGCATTGATGTTGAACAAATCTTTTGATCTGACAAATTGAGTGCCGTCTTGTGCCTACACAAGCACAGCAGACAAAAAACCTGTACAAGCTGACCCTTACTCAACTGCAATAGCAAGCTTGTCCGGGCAGCAAACTTTTGGTTTCGCTCTTGCTGGTTGCATGTGCTGCACAAAATGGCTACAGCTGCATCACCAACAGCAAGACTAGTCAATTGGTTGCCAGTCTGGTTTAGATTTCGGAGCCTCTGTTTCAAGATTTCTTGCAGTCGTCTCTCTGATCTTGTGGTTTGAGGTAAAATTCATGAGCCACAGCAGTTTTGTTCTGCTGTGAAGTAATTATGAATGGTATATGAAACAGCTTATGATGGTCCAGACGTGCATCATTTGCTTTGCTGGGTTATGCCTAAGCTGGTTGGTGTGCCTGAAGCTTGAGGTGCTTCCCTGGGTCATCCAGTAAGGGTCAGTATACACGGCTCTGGAAGGGCTGTCTGCGCCTGTCAGCTTGTGTGAGTCTCACTCAAGATTTGGCTTATTGAGCTGGGCTTTGCTCTGACAACACAGACACTTTGTGCACTTTGTGCTTGTGCTTGCCTATAACAGATGCCACAAGGCTGTGCATGCAATGTGCCATGGTCCCCATGCAATGTGCCTTGGTCCCCATGCAGTGTGCCTTGGTCCCCATGCAGTGTGCCTTGGTCCCCATGCAGGGTGCCTTGGTCCCCATGCAGTGCCGTGAGGCTTATCTGATACTCGCGCAGTTGACTGTTGCCAATACCTTTCATTGCAGGGTCATGCAGGCTGTCTGGGCAGCATTCAGCCGGCATGCTTTGACTGCAGAGCTTGGACCACCACAGTCATTCAGCTGGCCTGTCTGATTTCTGCCATGCCTGTACCTGGGGTAGCAAATCTGCCTATCCAAACAGGTACGCCTGCTAGCTTGCTCTGCACTGCAGCACAAGCTACACTGTCATGTCCTTGTGCTTAACTTCTTGAGCAGCAGAGCAGCTGACATTGCATTGATGGCTGACTAAAGGCTTGATGTCGCTGCCTGCATGCTGCCCAAATCAACAGGCCTTGAAGAAGCACGCTGTAACGTGCTGATAGCACTGGTGCCATGCTCCAGACATGGTAACCCAGATGATGCTGACATGCAATGAAGTGTTTTGGCTCCCCTGACCTCAGTCCAAGGGGGCCATGCTGCTGTTGGTACCACTGCTGAGGGGAGGGTCTCAAAAGCCAGCAAGCCTGCAGAGGACTCATCTAGTGACATATCCAGGTCAGTAAGCAACATCGTTTTGCCACAGTGTAAACGCCGCTCAGCATGACATGCAGCACAGCACGGCACGGCACGGCACGGCACGGCACGGCACGGCACAGCACAGCACAGCACAGCACAGCACAGCACAGCACAGCACAGCATGACATGTTCACCTTGTAGTTGTGCAACTGAGCAGCAGTGTGGACTCATGCACAAGCGTATACAACTGCATACCTGCTGGTGGGCATAACGTGCTCTTTCTGACATGTTGTCCACCTCAAAACATGCATGGTTCAGAACACGCCTTGCTTGCAGCCTCTGTCTCAGCAGCTTTGCTTGGTTGCACTTATAGCAAGGTTGCCTTGGCAAACATCCCATCAGTGAATAGCATGACTTGACTAGTTCGAGAGTCAAAGTTGTGGACGACTTTCAAAACCTGAGCTAGCCTCTTGAAGGAGTTGTCTCAATGAACCGCTCTGTACACTCAGGCGTGATACCTGAGCTCCTGCATTCACAAGGTGTGGCTGCTGAGCATTGGTTGGCACATGTGCCTAGGAACCAGCGCCTGCTGTCCAGACCATTGATCACTGCATGCATCTCCTTTTGCAGACCTGCAGAGGCTGTTGAGCTGACAGCTGCAAGCACAGCTCAGACCAGCCAACTCACCTCTTGTCAGTCTGGCCCCTTGACTCCAGCACAATTGGTGCCTTGAACCTTCACACAGCAGCACAAGCTCTGCATGTACAAGAATGAACCAGACACAAGGGGAGGGTAAGCTTTCGACTTGCCTGTTGTGGTCTGATCATTTGTTGTGAACCAGGTGTGGATGTGTCATGCATGAGTGTGGCACATGTCTCATCAGCCAGTGTAGCATCGTATTGTGGCACAGTACCACTAGGTCCCAAAACATGTCAAAATATTGGAGGTGTAAATTGTGGTGTAAGGGCCCACAAAAAAAAACCTCTCAAATGTTGTTTCTGCACATGAATGGTAACAGAGTATTTTAGGGTTCCAAAATTATGTAATGCATTGACCCTGACCCCGAAAGGATCAGGGGACTGCAAGTCGTTGAGACCCCCATGCCAGTTGCTTTAGGTCGCAAGCTTTTCTTCCCCTCTTTCCAGGCATTCTCTCTGGCTTTGACGCCCAGAGCTGTGAAGCTTCAGCACCCTTAAGCAGCAACAACCGCAGCGCAGATCCTTTGGCATACTTGCTGGTGACGGCAGATTGTAGCTAACTTGCCCGCACTACAGGAAGCTCGGCTACAATTTCGGCAAGGCTATCACAGAAACGAGACATGGGCAAGAATGTCCATGGACTATGCAGGGATGACTGACGCGGTCAAGCAGCGGAGATATATATGCAGCCTGACCGCTTGTATGCTACTGTCGAGGTGCTGCGATGGATCTGTCAGCACCTTCACTCAAAGACACTGTAAACATAGCCTCCGAAATGCATAGCAATGCATCGCGCGGCCCACCAAGTTGCTGCTTGAGAGCATACTTTGTGTGCTTTACGAGGCCTAGCAAATCAGCAAATCATGTATATGTGTCTGGTTGAGAGTTTGTTGAAAAGTGCTGTTTTGGCCAAATTTGCCTTGGGTATCCAGGGCCCGGGAACGTGGCCCTGCGTTCCCGGGAACGCGGGCGTTCCCCGGGGGCGGGACCCGCCCCCGGCCCTCGCCCTGCCGCCCCCGCAGCTTCCTCCGCCCTCCTCGGATCGGATGCGTGCGCAGAGGCAGGCCCTGTGTCTCCTGATGCGTTCGCGGGACTGCGTCGGAGGAGGGGCGTGC
>JAABUP010002787.1_pt1 | contig 32677 bp, 32 predicted proteins | sample 5559201 | NCBI WGS metagenome assembly JAABUP01 (sample SAMN10711887, study PRJNA513373) | rock metagenome | isolation source: Antarctica rocks | place: Antarctica
TTCCCAAAACTCGCAGGCCAGCCATCAATGGAGTCCTGCAAGTGTCAGCGTGCCACAGGAATGGATCTTCTAGCACTTACCACACCATTATTACCGCTCCCGGTAATAGGGGAGACGCCTTTATTTACCAACTCCCGAAGGAGCATCCTTAGCCGAATTTGAAACCCCAAGGAGCCGTCCTTCTGCTTATCTTCCGGGTCTGGGAACGTCCAATGGCCTTCGACTTTCCTCGGATAGAACCAGCTCATGCTGAGTATGGCCTTCTTTCCATGAGTACCGACATCATCAAGCACTTTGGCAACACCCTCGAGATAATTCTCGGGTCGCACGGTGACTGCGTTCGGCCCTGTCCTTGCGGCAGCACGTACAATCACCGGTTTGATATTCTTAGCCGAGCCGTACCGGAACCCGGCTACTTTGGAAAGCATGCAAGTTCCATGTTGCAAAACGTCGTTCTTCGGCTCGCTTCCATCGTAGTCCTTTTCGACAAAGATCCATCGGTCTTTGCCGGCAATATTTGCGCCACTGGTGAATTCCTGGAAATCGATATCAGCCAAACGTCGCAAACAACTTCACATATACTTACAGTATGGGCTTTATTTGCGCCTGTATCGACGATATAGACCTCGATGTCTTGGCCGGCAGTGTCGTCATATATGTAGTTGTGGTTATACCAGGCAAGATCATGATTCTCCATCTGGGAGATGAAAACCATCTCATCGGTAGCAAGGTTCTGTCGAACCAGGGCGGTTGAGGGGTCATAGCAGTCTTTTCCACACTGCAAGTTCACGGAGGCAACCTGTCCACAGATTCAGATAAATCCATTCCACAATCACGACAAAGGAGAAGCAAAGGCCCACATTCTTGATCGATTGAACCTTCTTCACATGATCATGTGTCAGAGGAAGTCTCCAGAAATTGACCCCGAAATGCTTCGTGCTTGAGGTATGAATGGATTTTGGGTCTGCCAAGCCTTTAAGCTGTGCAAGGATGGCGTTCGTTTGATCGGTCTTGGTTCCATCACTGGGATAGACAACGTAACTTGGATCAGCGCATCTAACTTGTAGAGCAAGGCATAGGGCGAGAATGCTCGTTACGATAAGCATCGTGAAAGTTCCCAGTGTACGAGATGATAGAGAAAGACGCTGCCGGTTTGATCGCTTTGGGACTTGAGATGAGGTTTGAATGCTTTGGGACTTGAAATGAGGTTCGAATGCTTTGGGACTTCCAATGACCGTTATGCACTGCACCTTATATACAGCTGCAGACACGTTGACTGAAACCCACCATGAATGCAGAACAATGCGAACATGGCACCACCAGACTCCTGTGCCCCCAAAAGCCCTGTGTCTCAAAAGCCCCGTTCCTCAAAATAGACATGAAGATAGCAACATCTGACCAGTCTAGAGTGTCTGAGATCCATCTCAATAGGATTGTCTCTGAATCTCTTGCTCTCGATATTACATAGGGAGGGTGAAAGGTCTCTTAGCATCCTTCCGCCCCGACTGTAGTATAAATTTGGGATTGCTAAAGGAGACGGATCAAGAAGAGTGTACACATACAGCGCATCCAAGATATGCGGCTTAAGCCGAGAGATAGTCTTAGGGCTGTAAGAAGCTGAGATGTGTGATATGCAATAGGGTAAAGGATCATGTTGGATGCGGCTCAGAGCATAGAAGAGACAGTAAGCACTGAGATGGCTATGTAATTAGGCCCCTCGCTGACATGCTTAGCAACACTTAAGGATTGATAAATTGAAAAGAGGACCGTGCACACTGAAGAAAAGTGAGGTTGACATTGCCAACTGCTGTTGGTATTAATGATGGCCCCAGGAAGTTTCGAATATTCAGCCACTCTAAGCATTCACGAGGATTGCCTGAAACATCATAGCCATGACTGAAACGGTCATCACGGGCCGCAATTATAATCTTGGGGGCCAAGACTTTGTTGGGTCAGCACGGTGTCGAAATCCAACGGACTGACCCATTAAAATAAGGCTGAGGCATACAGCCATTGCGTCGGTACAACTGCGTAGTAGGTACCTGAAACCCTCCTGAGCATTAACCCGCGGCTTGTGCACGGGTGGAGAAATCCTCCGATAATCCTGTAGGGCGGTGCTGTAAGCACGAACGGTCCAAATCCTCCGATAACCCTGTAGGGCAGTGCTGTAAGTACGAACGGTCGACGCCACAGAAAGAGGACAACTGGAGGTTCGGGTCTCTATTCAAAGAAAGGAGGAACAGTTGGTTGTCGAGGGCCATCCCACAGGATGCAAGGGCGCAGCTGAAGGTCCAGGTGATGGAGACTGATGTGTCCAAGCCCAAGCTAGGCCTCAAAGTACCGCCCTCACCAACATCGTTTAATAGAGAGGGTTGCCAACAAGAACAAGTTTCTGACAACTGCCTGATCCGGCAACCCCTAGCTGGACTCTGCAGTGTCAGAGTTGCTGAACTTTATTGACTTGGTCTTTGCTTACAAAAAGTGGTAACGTCGTTAAGGATGAAGCGAGAAGGTGGAGGAAGCGAAAAGACATAAAACTAAAGCGGCGACTTCGCATTACTAAGCAAGCCATCATCCTTCGTGGGCTATGATACTAGTGTAATGCATCATTGGCAGGTAGGTAGACACAATACTGCTCAAGTGTCTATCACGGACAGGTGTCAAGGTTTGAGGCACTGAAACTCATATCCGGTCCATCAATAAGTAGTAAGCACACATTTCATAATTTCGATCGGTGAATATATGAGGTCACTGGAATAAGAAATGGGAATCATTCGCAGTCATTATTGAGCAGGCTTAGTATGCTAATCTTCGCTTCTCGTATATAGGGCATACCCCTGGCCTCATGTTCTTTATCCCTGCCAATATGCTTCTGTTCAAAGTCGACTCGTGCCACGGGAGGACGATACCTCGTCTCCTTTCGATTTACCACGACGTGCACTTGTGTTCAAACCCATCCCCTGCCCCCTAGTTCAGTGCGACCTATTCCCATCGCAACAGACCAAACCCTCTTGTCGTGGTGCAAGTATCATGACTCGTGCTGTCTTGCGGGCCAACCTCATCTTCAAAGACTCCCCAATCTAATCTCTCAGGCCTGCCTTGGTAAGCGTGGTTCTGTGATCACGGTGATGTTGTCGCGACCAGCTTTCGGGGGTGGGAGTTCCCAGCAAGCGTCCTCAGCATCGCATAGCTATACCCCAAAAAAGGCAGCCCTGAGCCACTGAGAAAGACATAGAGTCCCACTTTACTCTATTTCGTCTCTTGCCACGGCATCATTTCCTGTCTCCTCGCCTCCCATTTGTAGACACCGCCGCTCCCTACATTATAATTGTAGTAATTCTCCGTGCCGCCCCTCACCATAGCTTTGCGGAATGTGATGTTGATCCTTCCCCTATCGCTTCCGCCTCCTTTCCTCTTCGGAATACTGTGCAGCCAATTCGACTGTGTCGGCCCCCTCATGAGAACCATGTCGCCTGAAGCCAGTGGAAGCTTCAGCGGCGTAGCAGGTGGAGGCGCCGCCGACGTCGAAGGCGGAACAGGTTTGTGCTTCATCAGGAAGTCTCTCTTGGCACCCAGCGACAAGGAGGCGATGCTGGGGTTCGTACCAAGGAAGCGCTCGTCGTCGCTGTGGTAAGATATTGAGTCCGAGCCTGTGGCATAGTAGTTGACAAGGCAAAAGTTGTAGGTCGAGTCAGTGAAGATCTCAGTGACCTTTCGGAGATCGTCGAGACATTGCGGGATAGGGCGAGGGCGACAATTTTTGTAACGGTCTGAGGGTATAGGTCTAGAAGTTTGGCTATCGACGAGGAGCCCCTCAGGCGTGAAGCGGGATGTGTCGTCAACGCCAAAGACTGTCGTACTATGACGGCTATGGTTAGCAGATGTTGAGTAGCTGAAAAGCATGCCTGGCCTGGAGTCTCCCAGACTCGAACGTGATCTTACAATCTTGGCGTGTCGATTTGTGTCTCTACGGGCCCTCTTTTGATCTTGTACTGCACTCTATAGAAGAAGAGTTCTTTTCTCAAAAAGTCGAAGTAGTCCTTCTCAATGTCCTTCTCAATGTAGGGCTGGAAGTAAAGCAGGTCGAGATCAGGCTGGTCGTTGATCGCCTTGCCCTCGACCGCTGGTACAGACGAGAGTGCAGCTGAGACATGTGAAGGCAGTTGCGGAATTGGGAACGGATAGGTTGAATGACTGGATGGAGGGACGTCTGGTTGTCGAGGAGTCTCTGCCGTGGGTGCCACTTCGGTACTGTCCAATGCCTCTATATGGCGCTTCTTTGGAATAGGTGGTTCGAAGAAGCTATCGAGGGTCCTCTTCTTAGCCATTTATGCTGCCCTAATTTTTGAATCTCTTAGCATATAAATAGGCTTCGTCACATCAACAGTCTCCACGCCAAAGGTGAACGCGTCTAAGAATCGACGTCATCACAGCGCGCTCCCACTAGACGTATGCATAGCTTATGCGATATGCTTATCGTGTATAACTTTATGAGATCAAATCTCTATAAATTCAAAGCCCTCTTATATTGCCTATGCCCTGTGGCTGAAAGACCAAGAAGAGGTGGAACATGTGAATACTCTGTTCTATTAGTACTATCTAGATGGATGTAAGTACCCATCTGAGAATCCTGCGCACTTGTACTAAGGGCATAGCAGACCAAAGAAGCACCACCCTTCGCCGATGACATGTTCCGACCTCCTGTCAACCGCGCCATGCGGGTTCTGGACCGATCATTTTTCCAAAAGAGAGTGCCTCTCACTGCGGCACGAATCTTGGACAACAAGAAGATTTCAAATTGCCGAAGAGAACTAGAAAAGAGCAAGGATCTGCTACGCCTAGAAAGAATAGCAATCGTCAGACCGGACCCAGAAGAAGGCCCAGGGCCCAATGGGCGGAAGTGTTTACTGCTCAAGCCAGAGATCAAGTGTAGTGGTATGTTGGAAGTGAGCGTTCTGGCACAGTCCCCGGAAGTTGACAGCCCTATGAGATTCTTCCACTTGGAGCTCCAAGCTACAAGAGCTTGTCACGAATAAGGACCTCAGTCTCTTAAATTATGACCTAGAGCTCAGATACGATTACTGGACATACCGTACGTACGTAAGGGACCTTTGGCCTTTAACTTTATATGGCTAATAGCTGGACAAGATGATATAATGAGCTCTATACTCCCTGAAGATGAACAAGATGAGCTTCCCAGTGGATTTACCATCGTTGGCCACATCGGTATGTTCCCTCATCTGGTTTTCCCAGAGAGGTCCAATTGACCCTGGCTGCAAGCGCATCTAAACCTCCGCGACCAATACCTACCCTACAAAAGCCTCATAGCGGAAGTGCTTCTCGACAAGAACCCTAATGTACGCACCGTCATCAACAAAATTGACGATGTTGGTACAGCAAGCGAGTACCGCACGTTTAAGTACGAACTTCTTGCAGGGGATCCAGATATGAACGTGGAGCTCAAAGAAGAAGATTGCATTTTCCGCTTTGATTATTCCAAGGTATACTGGAACAGCAGACTCAACACAGAACACCGCCGCCTGATCGAGATGTTTAAGGAGGGAGAGGCCGTGTGTGACGTTATGGCTGGAGTTGGACCCTTTGCCATACCAGCGGGGAAAAAGAAGGTCTTCGTGTGGGCAAACGACTTGAATCCAGACAGTTATGCTAGTCTGAAGGATGGGATACATCGTAATAAGGTCCATATGCGAAATCAGGACGACGAATTTCGAGTTTCTTTCACGCAGCTGACACTTTCTCAGGTCTCTAAATTCGTCCGTTCATTCAATGAGGATGGCAGGACTTTCATCCGTTCCGCGGCACAGCAGCTACTCAGAACAAATGTCACCGTCAACGTTTCACCCAAGCCCTCACGCAGCTCTCGCCAAATGGCCAACTCCTCTCCAACGCCTTCGACATCGCCACCCATACATCAGCCGGCTAAGATCCTCCGCGAAGCACGGACTTTCAGCCACTATGTCATGAACCTTCCCGCCTCAGCTCTCAGCTTCCTCAATGCCTTCATCGGCCTCTACCGTGGGCACGAAGATCTGTTCGCTCCTCACACAACGTCCAGACTGCCAATGGTCCACGTACATTGTTTCTCAACTAAAAGCGAGGACAATGTGGAGGAAAAGAGGAAGATTTGCAAGGAGATCAGCGAGAGGATACAGTTTGAGGTCAAACCAGATGATCCGGAGGTGGAGATATGGGACGTCAGGGACGTCGCGCCGCAGAAGAGAATGTATTGTGCAAGTTTTAGGCTTCCGAGTGAGGTAGCTTTTAGATAGAGAATATTTGTACCACTGGGTACTCGGGCCCTCCCAACTTCCCAGCCTGGGCGACGTCACGGCACTCCCCCTAGGAAATGGCAATCGGTGACAATGGTGAAGTGCGAGTGACGTCCTCTGAACAATGCCTCCGCGTATGATGCTGATCCGCCCAGAACGTGTGGTGGCCATCCTGTCGACATAGCATGCCAGTCAGGCAGCGCTTCACGTATCCGAATGACGGAAATTTAGTACTTCCATCACTCGACGAAATTCCTCAGCTTCGTTATCTCATCTAGGAGCTCCTGTAGATCCGCATCGCTGATTTTGTTCGCCAAGCTTGGTATCAAAGTCTTCGCCTCCTCAGCACTCTCGCAGCACAGACTGCCTGTATTATAGTCAGCCACAAGCCATCTCGGTGGACCATATAGTCGCCAAAGACCTAATTGTGATCGCTCAAAATATTCCAGCTCATCATGTGTCGCAAGCATCCTTTCCACAGCCTCAATATTCTCTTTCTGCTTGAAGCGTGCGAAAACATCCAGATAATCTTGCGTTTTGATCAGCGTTCTGCGAGAAGTCTAGACGTTAGCCCTGTAATCCACCTGATGCACTTTCCCCCGCCAAGTATGCGTTGATGGAGTCAACTCCGCAAAGTGCGGTGGACTCACTCCGTCTCTTCTACCTTCCTCTGCTGCCTCCGGTGGTCCATGACGGCATTTATGAGTAGGCGCGCTTCCGACAACGTCAAGGTGGGCACGTTCTGGAATTCCCCGAGCCTCAAATCTGCCGTGGCTTCTTCGTCGCCCTGCGGCTGCTCGCGCGTGCGTGATGTCGGAGCTGTTGCGGACATTCTGTCGGACTGTTATGACTTCGTTGGAGCGTATGGGAGATATTTTCCTCCAAGGGCAATCGTTTCCCTGTGGTGCAAGCAAGAGGTGTTGGTTTGCGCCAGCAGAGTTGCGGTTCTAATTGCAACGAGCGGACAGGGCAGTAAATGTCCCGCGTTTTCGAAGGCTCGAGGTGTCTGGAGCTTGAGATCCTCTTGCCACGCCTGAGAAACGGTGTCCTCTGGTAATCTCTCACGGATCGCTTTCTGTAGCTTACTTCCAAGTCTGGTAGTGTCCAGGGTGCAGGTCGTGGTCGAGAAAGCGGGAGGTTGCCGTTTGTGGATGGACCGAGTCCGCTTCTAGCGAGTGCCGCCAAGAGCGATGCATCGTCCACTCCTAAGGTACGAATACAGGATGTTTTTGCGCCGGAAGTACGCATTACACGGTCGATAACTTGTCAGCTATACCATGTTCTATATGAAGAATAGCAGGCCCTGAGCAACAAGAGCTGTCACTGCGGTAACCCTCGTGTATGCGCCGGCCCGATTTCGAACTTGATCGCCCTCTCCAGAGGATGCAGCCACGAATATGTATGATCTTCTTCGTATTTGCTCTCTGTCTATTATCGTTCGAGATTGATTCCGTGGGCATCGATTAGTATGTGAGCATCGTGTAGACAAATAAGACCGGACCACCAACATTACCAGATACTTTTCACAACCACCTTCGCAATGATTGGCCAAGCCAGCAGCTTAATAGTGAGTAAAGTACCGAATCTGTCTCAAAACATCGTTCTGTCTGAGCTCATGTCAGTTCCCTTTGAAAGATGGTTAGGATAAGGTCGCGCTTATCGGCTGACTCCGATACCTGTCCTACTAAAACCCTAGTCGCTAGACTAATTATTTTGGTGTTGAGTCTATTTTGGATCCAAGTTAGCATAACGCTGATTGATCAATCATTAGTGACGCTAGTCCTACCTGCAACCTGCCAGCGCTATTCATGCCCTAGCATGTGGGTACACAAGGAGTATGAAAAACTTCATAACCATGGAGAACGGCAACAGCGGACGTTATCATCTCTTTGAACCCCTTTACATACAACTGGCATACATAAAGTCTCTCAACACACATGTCCAACTGTACTCACAATGAAAACTGCAAAGTCAACATTGTCATCTCAGAATGACAAGACTAACAAAGGCTTAGTCTTTTTCCCTCAATACTCTTTGTCAAATGAGGTGTTAAGGTGGGTGCTGTGAACCCTTATTGTCTCTCAAATCATCAATCTCAGCTGCATCATCACAGTGGTGGTCATGATTGCAACCACAATCGGGGTCTACAACACAATCAATGATACTATGCTTGAAAAGAATATTGAGCCCTACATTGCAAATGCACAGAGTGTACCTGTCATTGTCATCATTTTATTCTTTCTTGTGCCACTACGCACCATATTGTGAAAACACAGCACTTAATCTCAGTCAGTGATGCAGTTTTAATTTCTTGTCACAATTGTTCTTAATCTGAGCATAATTCTTTAAAGTCTTGCAATTCTTGTTCTTCTCATCAGGTTGAACAGCCTGCTTTGTAATTTGTGCTGAAGCAGTGTGAAGAAAGAGAAAGCACTGAATAAAGGTTGTTGTATTCATGTGATGCAAGTTTGTGACCCTGAATTTCACTGCAATCATGAAAAGAATTTGCACTAACATTTCATCAGACTGGCTCTCTTGTCTGTATTTGCGTTGTTCTGTACTTAAAGCTTGTTTGTTTGATCATGTGTTGTGCATACACAGAGTCTCTTCTTACAGAATGAAGTTTGAAGAAGACTGCTTCACATTTCTTATGATGATCTATCTGTTATCTCTTAAATGTCTCAGTTGCAGGCGGTGAACTCTGTATGATTATTCATCTCTGTATAGTACATTGAGTATACATGTCAAGTAGAAATACTGCTCTCATTTGTGATGCTGAGTGAAAGATTGCTCATGAATACTTTCAATAGCATTAATTTTTTGAGTGACTTGATCAAGATCTGAAAGTTTCCTTCTTCTGATGTTCTTGTTAGAATCAACATTTTTAAAAAGCATGAAATGTGACTTTTTCTTTGCATTCTGATAAGATGTGATAATTGAGCAGCATTGAAGTTCTTCCTTCTGATCAAGATACAAGAAGCACAGCTCAATCTTCTTCTTTTGAAGACACAAGAGGAAGTTGCAAACCTTTTCTCATTGAGGTTTCAAGTAACAGTATCTTCTTGTATCTATGTTATACAGAAGAAAAGGCTTGAACTCACTCAAATGAATAAAGGCATGCCGTTTCATCAACTCTTTCACAGTTTTTTGTTTCAGTCAAACCTTTGTATCAGCATTCATCAAATGTCAAAAATCCTCTGAAGGTCTCTTATTTGTCTTTAAAGGTTGCACTGACATTGCTGAAAAGATCTCTGACAATGTTCTTTCTGAACTTGCTTCTCAGAAATTGTTATATGATGTGTCAGTTATCTGAAACAACTCTGATTTCTTCTGCATATTGATCTTCATGAGATTTGAAACAGAGTGTGCACTCATGATTTCTGAACTTTCTGCTGAAGCTGGTGGTGCACTAGCCTTTTCAATTGAAATTCTGAGCAGTTTAAGAACATGAACCTGATTTGATTCTAAAGAAAGCTGTACATCATTCATCTCTGAATGTTCATGTGCCTGAGGCAGAGTGAGTTGCATATTGTTTGATAGTACATTGATTGTCTCTGAGACAAGCTGCATGTTATTTAAATTGTTGTGAGTAGATGTGCTGAAATATGATATGTCAAGAAAAGCTTCATTTGATGAAGGTTCTGTAAACTGAGTGTTGATCATCTGATCTGACAGTGAGGTTGCTTCTGACATTTGCTGTTCAGGTGCTGACCTCAGAGAATTGCTGAAGAACGCATGAAATATATTCTGCTTGACCTTGAAAGATGTTAGATGACATTGACGCAACAATGTTAGTTGCTCAGAACTTAGGGAATCTGAGCTGATACTGTATATGTAGCTGATAAAGAGATATTTCTTATCATTCAAAAAGGACTGCTCAAAGGGTCTTTCGCATTGATCAGCAACACTCATGTAACCCTGATCATCAAATGATAATAAAGAAGTCGTAAGTGTGATGTTCTGAGCTTGAACTGCATGCAAGGTTGTGACTATTTGCTTCACCTCAGTGGTGAACATGGTCTCATCAAAGTTATAATGCTTGATTGATTGACATTGACATAAGAACTCAGAGGTCATCTTCACATCAGGGTCTCACCTCACATACTGCTGAATTGCTGCTGAGTTTAAATCATTATTCAAGACAAGTTGTGCTCCTATCCTGTGCCAAAGGTTATCATTTGACTGTTGCATCACCGACTTTAGCTTCTCATCATTCTTGTGAGGTGAGATCTTTATCATCTCTGAAATATGTCACATCTCAAAGAGCCAGATCTGAATGTATGCTTTTCAGATGCAGTCATTTAAGTTAAAACTCAAGCTAAAGTATGAGTACTCTGTGACTTGTATCTGACATTGAGTTTGACCTGTGTGTTGTTGTCTAAAAGCTTGACGGATTGAACCCTTGAATTTGACTGACAGAAGACACTTCATGATCTTTGCACAAGGCTTTAGATATTTAATGTTCTTTAAAAAGATGTAGAGTGATGAAATCATGTGTGAGATCATGTTGAGATGACATCATATTTGATGCTGAGTAGCTTCATAAGTGATGATGAGAAAGAGAACACTGTTCTGCATATCTTTCAGCACAGTATGATGATTCTCAGAGAATAAGAATGACCATTTGATCTGAAGTCACTGAACAGTGTTGACGTCAAGACAGAACATGAGATCCTTGTTGCAATCAAGAATAATGAATCAAGTCTTGCAAATGTGATTTAAGTAGTGAGCTAACTTCTTCTTATACTTATCAGCAATCATCTCATCTCTTACACCTTCTGTGTACTGACCTCTGAGCATTTTAGAGTCAGCAGTCAATAAAAGGTGTCAAGTTGCAAAGCTGACCATAGTTCAATATACAGTAGTAGCTGATCAAAAGCTATACTGAGTTGGGTCATTTCTGAGAAGTTATTCACCATCTTTTGTAGTTGAGTGACATCTCTGCGTTTGCTTTCAAACAATCTTGTCAGTCATTTGCTCACTTCAGTTGTGTTGTTATGCTGTTGATAAAAACGTAGGTTTCAAAAGATATCATCATCAGAAAAATTTCTAGAATTCAAATATTCCTCTCTGATGACTGCTTTCAACTTAACATCAATATCTGTCAAGAGCTGTCAGTTCATTAAAGCAACCTCTCAATTTGTGAGAAACAGAACTGTTCAGGTAGAGATCAACAACTCATCACTTATTATAAGAGTTCAGAAACTCATTGACAGCTCTTAACTGATGTTTTCTGTGCAAGCACACAAGAGAAACATTTATATTCAGTATTGAAGGATCATCACAGGTCATAAGATTCTCAGGTTGCAGTTCTGCATTGCTCAATACAGTGTTCAAATTCTGACAATTGATCAAGGCTGAAACATGATGCTCTGATTCTAAGTGAAGGCATTTCTCAAGCTGAAAGATTCAACATAGTCTGACAACATTCTTGAAATCAAGGGAATGACTACTCAACTGATTGTTGTTCTCAGATACAAGAATGCAAATTGATACTTTGACGCAACCTCAGTACGCTCAACTTCTTGCAGCAATCATCTGAGATTTCAGATTTGTGAGCATGACCATGGTGTATGAGTATCTCAAGATATCTTAACAACAGAACTTCTTCATAAGAACTTGAGTACTTTTAAGATGTAAGTATAACAGAATGAAAATAATGATGAGAAGAAGAAGGGTTCACTATGTTGAGAGAAGCGGACCCCTCTTCATTCATATTTGAATGCTACAAGGATCAGAAATGAGAATTTAAGAATGGTAGCATTTCAACTTAAAAGCTTGCATCAACTCAGAATAAAAATCTCTTCTTTATCATCAAGAACATTCAACATGACTAGTTGTGAGCACATCATCTGACTGCAAACTGTCAACATTAAGAAACTTTAATTTCAAGAAGGTGGTTGAATGAAACAAGTCATTCAGAAGATGCTCAATCTCATTGCACAATACTCATCTCTTATTTTCTTTATTGATTAGAAGGTCAAGAATATTGCACTGTGTGAGCTATTCTCATACAATAATATCAAATGAGGTCACCATGATGAGCTTGTCAACCTACGAATTGACAATGTCACAATTCACTCAAATTACTCAATCTGATTTGCTGACAGTAACCCACTTTTGCAGAGCACATCAAGTAGTGATGCAGCAATTTGTCATGAAAGTAAAACCTACTCAGTTTGCTGAAAGCCCTCTTCAAAATATAGTATGTTTGATGTTGTGCATGCTTGATTGTTTTTTCTCTTCACAGACGTGATTTGCATATTTGCAAATGATTTTGATGACCTTGAGAGCATTGCAGAGTGCTTGATTGCATGAGCTGTTATTGGCAGTGCATTTAATCTTTCAGGGCTTACTCAACTCAGGGTGATTGTCATCACATCTGCTGATAGCAGCAGTTCAACACACAACATACTTGAGACAGAGAACTTCTGCTTCAACCTTCAACAGCACAGTCATCAAACTATATTGAGTTTCTTTTCTTCTATAACATTATTCTATTTGTCAGAAGATCATCTATCACAACTGACTCAACATTGTGAATTGAGAAAAAACATACTGAAACAGATGAAGAAGATGTGAGACATACGTTCAAGCAGTCAAAACCTATTCTCAGCTGTGCATCTTCATCATCTATACAAGAAAGTCATGCTTCACACCACAGAGACCATCATGCAGCAGTTCAGCTTTCTACTTGCTGCACAAGAAGTAAACACACTTTGAATTGACTTGAAGGATTATCTATTGACCTTCATGAAGCTTGAGGCTTGATTCAAGTTACCTTATGATGCTTTGACATTACACATTGTCTTGTCTCTTCTGATGAATGCATATTTGTTTGACATGCACTGTGAGCCACTCACAGACCCTTCACTTTTCTGACAGTTTGATTGAATGTTTATATGCTGACTTTGCGATCAGAGTTTGACCCTGCAACAGTGTTTCAAACACTCTATAAGTCATTGTGTCTTCAGGCCCTTTGAATGTCTTATGAATGTCAATCTTTTGCAGACTTTCAGTGTCAGTGCATCAAAAATCAACTGAGTGCCATGTTCATAGCTATGAACCATCACTTCAACAGCTCAGCGCAGTTACATCAAGACAACCTCAGAAAACAAAAGATGAACTGAACACAGCTGAAAACCAACACAACCTGCTTGTTTTGTCTGCAGCAAAAATCAGAGCATGTGCTGATGTGTGGTCATGCTGTCTGTGATACTTGTGTTTGAATTTTCAGACAAGCCTTGTCAGCTTCAGAGTACCATTACTTTATTCACACTTGCATGCTCTGTCAATCAGGGTTTCTTACTGCAAGATTGAAGTCATTTACTGCTGAATACCAAGTACTGTCTGTGGACGGAGAAGGACCCTGAGGCATAATTCCTCTGAAGTTCATGAGATTAATTCAGAATCTGATCTGTGAATGCTCAGTTCAAGACCTTTTTGATGATGTCTGAGACATCAGCTTCGGTACAGCATTCAATCTCAAATAACATACTTTTGTCACAGCTAACACACTGCTAGAAGGCCTTATTGTTTTAAGTCTGTTTCTTCTTGATTGAGATGTTTCTTGTTGCATTCAAGAGTTTGACATGCTGATGAAATGTTTCTTTAAGAAAAGAAAGAAGAGTCATACTCTGCTTAACTACCTTCATCAAGTTCTTAAATGCTGAATTTCTGATGACTACTATGATGTCTTCACTCTTGAGACCATTTTCAAGAAATGCTTTAATGAGACACAACGAATGTTTAATACTTTCAGTTCAGTGTCTGAGATGAAGGTAGATGTGACCGCAACCACAATCTCAGATGCATCTTTCTTTGTTTTCTTCAATTATAATGAGTTGAGTGTGAGAAACAAAGAGAGTGATGAGATTGAGACTTTCTTGAGCTGAATTCTTCACTTGACACATTGCAGAATACAAGCATTTAAGACCTTCAAATGTTCTGAATGAGTTATTTGTATGAGAAGCATGAGTCTCAATGTGAGATCTACATTCTGAATCAAGAACTGATTCATAACAGAAGCAGAGCTACTACTGCAGCACCTGTGTCAGTTGTTCATTGGTCTGTCTTCACAGTTGTTCACAGCTAACACAGAACCTTGTAGTTTGATTAAACCTGTCTATATATCAGCAATTGAAACCTTTCAGAATGGTGGTTTGAAGCACAACAATTCTGTCAACCTGACCTTATGAGAATGTCATCAAATATGATCATCAGTTGACAAACCTGATCTGATGATGTCACTAAGCACTGAAACTGACACAATCTCAAAATTGCTGAGTGCATCAAATTTTTGACATCTTTTCAAGAATGACTTCATCTCTCAATTGTATAGATCATTCATGTCTTCTCTGAATGATCAAAGTGTATGAAGAGAATTTGTCAATGAACTAAATGAGAGATCATGAGAGAATTACTTTTAATTCAACATCTTTTTATCTGATGTTGAGTCTGCTCTTGACAACACAGATCAAATGAATGAACTTTGAGAAACTGTTCATCTTCAAGCTCATAGTTTGCAGAACTGTGTGAACACTGCCTCTGCTCTTCTCATCTCATCATTCTTTTTTGAGCTTATCATATCTTCTGAATTTAATTCAGGCTTTTATCACTGTCAGGGCATCATACACTGCCGTCTCAAAGGTGATGTTATGATTCAATTCTTGACGAATCTTCATTCATTATGCTTGAAGTTTATGACAGATACAGAGACTCTGATGCTCTTTTCTGAGAAAGTTGATGTCTGTTGTCTTTGTCATCAATATAGCAAGAGAGTGAAGTTCTACATCAGACACTCAAGTGATTTGATGACTATATATCTTCAGATTGACGTTCAGAAGCGTTGAAAGATCAGTGAATTTTCTCAGACAATGCAGTGATTTGTGAAGCAGCAGAACCTTGATGAGGTATTTGAAACTTCTGATCATAGCAACTTGAGTGACTTGTCATGCCAGTGTTGTTTATCAGGTCAGACTGCAGTGCAAATGGTGAAGAGAAGTTTGAGCTCTTGTTTATCAGGTCAGACTGCTGTGTGAACAGTGAAGAAAAGGTTGACCTCAAGGAAGAAAACTAAAGACAGCACACTCAAAAAGCAGCGACATTAGCGGTCAGCTGTGAAGCTTGACCTCAATGCAGTTCTATGTACATATCTCTTGTACTTGTGTTAGCTATGAATTTGTTTTGTTTTCTTAGGCCCTTGTTACAATAGCATGCATCACAATATATTCTGTCTAAGGTCTTAAATATTATTCTCTAGCTACTCAATTTCAAGACAACGGGTTCAACACCTCAAGGTTCAGCGAACAATTTCTGAATTACACTATATATTTACTGTTTAAGAATTAATCAAAAGCTGGTGTGCAACCAACATGCCTTACAATGAACACACAAGATTCAATCAATCTGCAGTAAGCACGTTGTTGACCGTTGTGTGATGACAACACAAAATTACCATTGGTTGTAAGAGTTGCATTATGCCTTTTATAGATATTTGAGAGCAATAAACCTGTCTTGAGCTGTAAGACATTAGATTCTCATTGACATGTTTTAACAGAGGCTGCATTAATGAATCACAAGAAGGATAAAAGGTTGACTTATGACTCAAACTCAGCCTCTGTCAAACCTTGCTTGTTTATTTCAGATAAATTGAATTTCAAGACTGCATCAAAAGATTGTTTTCCCTGAGCCTTTTTGTGAAATAGCACCTTTCACTTCTCTTGAATCTCACTAACTTTACACTTCAACATTGTCAATAATGACACTCATTCAGTCCCAGCCTCTGAAATTGTTTGCTAGTGATATCTTTCATTATAGTGATGCAGAGCTTGACCAGTACCTAGAAGTCAACAGAAGGTCAGGCTTTTCTCTGAACTTTCTATTCTTTAATTTTGCTAAGGTTTACACAAAGACTTGTTGAAGTGAAAGACTCAGAGAATCTACTCAAAGATTGAGGTAACAATTCTGCTGAATTGTATTCTCTCTCTTGAATAACACTGTGATAGAGTGCAGGCAGGCGCGAGCGATGCAGCTCAGTCTTGTTCAATTGATCTTGACTACCTTACAACATGCCTTGAGAACATATCTGCTGATAGACAAGCATTGCCTTGACCATCATTCCTTGCTTTGACTATATCTATGAATGAGGAGAAAATATATCGTCTTGATCTAGTGAAAGAGACGAAGTGCTACAATACACTTATTAATGAAGGCAGTTGACCCTCACACTCAGTCAGCCTTGGTTGTGATATTTTTGAGAATTCAGAAGAGTATTGTGAGATTCTGTTGTATTGACAGCATGAGGTTCATGATGGCTGAAAGGTGTTTGAAACTCAGATGAGGAATTGGTGACACTTTTGCAGATGACAACAAAAGAACAGAGAGAAAGGTCACTTTCATAAATATGCTGAAGGGGTAAAGCAGGGCCTGACAGAGCATGAATTTACACAATCATTTCAACTCAATGAAGATCCAAAGCAACAGGACAAGTTGATAACATAAATTGAATATCTTGACTTTGAGTACTGATAATACAATAAAGATATGAGATTCATCAAGTGTCATCAACCACAGTATGACAAACTGTGAAAGAAGCTTGTGAACTTGAAGGTGTTGAGACCTTTGAATATGAAGAAGTTTATATGCAATATTGAGTCTGCATTTCAACACACAAGTGAAAGAGAACAGGCTGAAAAGGCTGTGAAATTCGCAAAATCGGCCGTGATGTCAGTTGAAAAAGCCATCACTAATTCACAACACTCTAGTCTTTTCAAGACAGAGGCTCAACAATGATTAGCAGCAGCTCAATCTAAACTGAATGCAGCATTAAAGACACTCAAATTGATCAAGAGACAAAATGATCTCATTTATGATTTTCATAAGATGACAGAACAACTCAAGGTCATGAAGAACAAGCTCATAAAGAGTTACTTAACGTGAAGAAAAGACACAGAGCGCTGTATTAAACTACTGTGATGAATTCTACAGCAGGTCCCCTTGATTGAGCTTGAGTTAAAGGTGACCACAAACTACTCAATACAGAGAAACATGAGAGTGCAGTGAAGGCTCAAACACAATCACACACATGAATTCAATGAAGAACGAGTTTCAAAACAGCAAAGACAGAATGATGAGATCTCAGATTGCAGAACACACACCTTCACTGTCAAGAAACTTGAGAATCAACATAAGCATAGCTGTAATGACCTACTAAATGAAGAACAGGCTACTAAGCAATGTAAACACAATGGTCAGAATCATATTCTCTGTTCTCACAGAACATCTGACATCATTGATTCAACATTCACTGAAGAGCCTCTTTTCATCTCAACCCTTACAACACGCTTCTTCAACGCCCTCACAGCAAGAAGTGTCACAGTGTGCGCTATGCGTCACCCTGATTCAAAAAAGACAAGGTCAGAGGCAAAGACACTGGCTAAGGTAGTTCTGAATAAAAAAGCACATGTAATGAAGAGAGAAAGAGAGGGCGCAAAATTCAGCAATCTTTCTACTTTAAGCTTCTATTCACAATGAAGCACATGAATGAGAAAGTCATTTGACAGATTTCAATAGATAGTGCTGACCTGTCAGCATGATGAACAGCTATCATGTTCTGTGTCTCTGAAGATGATGCATGCAGCGTGTCTTCTATAACCAATGCCTCTTTTATTTAGCAGTCTTACCCATTTCTAGACAGAAGAATGTAGAGTATCTCAGACTTGAATGTCACACGTTCTCAACAATAGCATAGATGCAGTTCTGACTCGTTACTGAGTCAAAGAACCGTCATGAAGAAAAGTGCTAGGTGAGCAAAGCAGCTGACAAGGGCTTTTCAAGCAAGACACACACCTATCAGAAGAAGTAGATACTCTCATTGATATGAGCTTCATGACAAACAGCTTCTGAGACATTGAAGCCTGTGTTTGGTCTGATTGTCTCATCCTCACCCCTTTTGTGCTTTGATTGAGTGAGATTGCAAAGCTTGCTCACAAGACGTTCTCTCAGACAGCTAGAATGATAGCTCTTGCAGATACAAGCCATAGCAACACGTCAGAATATAGGTTTAGTAATCTTTACTCTTATATTGAAGCCTGCTGCTTTGAGGGCACATGTCACTGACTCACAAAGCCTATTATCTTAAGCTTTTAGAATATTCTAGAAACAAAGTGAAGATTTGATTAAAAATGACAATCTTAGAATTAGAAGGGTATAAAGGCATAGCCTTCCCCACACCTCTCTTTCAGCTTAGTTTAATAAAAGAAAACAGATATGAAGCAGATGATTCTCTGTAACGTAGTTGTTTTGTTATTTAGAATTATAACTGTTTGAAGACTTGCATAAGATAGTCAATGAGAATTCAATAATAAAAACCTTCTCAGATCTACAGCCATCAGCAACTATTGACCTTAACAGTGAAATATTGTATGACGCTGCTTGATAGTCAGATGGTAATCAAAGCAAGTTGTTTACATTTCACGTGACTCAGAACCTACTTATGCTCAATTCTTGGCAATTGCCTTTACTGTCTCTCTTTTGAGAATATTCAGACATAGTAAGAAGTCTAGTTCTGTCTACCTTGATATCACTAACTCTTGTAAAAAGGTTTGAGTTTATACTATTGAATGATAAACTTGTGACATAAGAGTTAACTGCAACTGTCTGCTGACAGAAGTCAGTGCTCACATCTCAGATCTTGACTGTCTGATCAGCTGATGCTGACATCAGCAGCTTTAAGTCATGTGAGAAGGCAACAGAGTAGACCTGCCCGCTGTGACTCTCAAGTGTCTGCTGACAGAAGTTGGTGCTTGCATCTCAGATATTGATTGTTTGATCAGCTGACACTGACATCAGCAGCTTCAAGTCATGTGAGAAGACAACAAAGTAGACCTGTCTGCTGTGACCCTTGAGTGTCTGCTGACAGAAGCTGATGCTTGTGTCTCAGATCTTGACTGTTCAATCAGCTGACGCTGACATCAGCAGCTTCAAGTCATGTGAGAAGGCAACAGAGTTGACTCAATTGCTGTGACCCTCAAGCATTTGCTGACAGAAGCTGGTGCTCACATCTCAGATCTTGACTGTTCAATCAGCTGACACTGACATCAGCAGCTTTAAGTCATGTGAGAAGGCAACAGAGTAGACCTGCCCACTGTGGCTCTTAAGTGTCTGCTGACAAAAGCTAATGCTTGTGTCTCAAATCTTGACTGTTCAATCATCTGACACTGACATCAGCAGCTTTGAGTCATGCAAAAAGGCAACAAAGTAGACTCACCCACTGTGGTTCTTGAGTGTCTGCTGACAGAAGTCAGTGCTTGCATCTCAGATCTTGACTGTCTGATCAGCTGACACTAACATCAGCAGCTTCAAGTTGTGCAAAAAGGCAACAAAGTTAACCTCATCACTGTGACCCTCAAGTGTCTGCTGACAGAAGCTGATGCTTGCATCTTAAATCTTGACTGTCTCATCAGCTGACACTGACATCAGCAGCTTTGAGTTATATTAAAAGACAATGAAGTTGACCTCATTGCTGTGGCCCTTAAGTGTCTGCTGACAGAAGTCAGTGCTTGTGTCTCAAATCTTGACTGTCTCATCAGCTGACACTGACATCAGCAGCTTTGAGTCATGTGAGAAGACAACAGAGTTGACTCATCTGATGTGACCCTCAAGCATCTGCTGACAGAAGTTGATGCTCATGTCTCAGATCTTGACTGTTTGATCAGTTGATGCTGACATCAGCAGCTTTGAGTTGTGTGAGAAGGCAACAGAGTAGACCCACCCACTGTGACCCTTGAGCATTTGCTGACAGAAGTCAGTGCTTGTGTCTCAGATCTTGACTGTTCAATCATTTAATGCTGACATCAGCAGCTTTGAGTTGTGTAAGAAGGCAACAGAGTTGACCTCATCACTGTGGCCCTCAAGTGTCTGCTGACAGAAGCTGATGTTCACATCTCAGATCTTGACTGTTCAATTATCTGATGCTGATGTCAGCAGCTTTGAGTCATGTGAGAAGACAACAGAGTTGACTCACCTGCTGTGGCCCTCAAGTGTCTGTTGACAGAAGTCAGTGCTCACATTTCAGATCTTGATTGTCTGATCAGCTGACACTGACATCAGCAGCTTTGAGTCATGTGAGAAGACAACAGAGTAGACTCAATTGCTGTGGCTCTCAAGCGTCTGCAAAACAGCATTTCAGTCATCTTCTATAGTTGACTTAATCATAACCCATTCTGATTTCTTCTGCATAAACAATTCTTTTGTCAGGCTACAAGCTGAACTGAACACAAGTGCTGAGGCATACACCTGAAGAGGACTATTCTCTATTGCTCACTTATGATGCAAAATAAAGTGACGCACATCTCAAACTAGGTTGATCAATTGTAATGCCTCTGTCTTTTTCTAGAGTGGTGTTAAAACATATTCTAGATAGTAAAATAGCACTACTGATTTAAGGCTAACCTGAAGTAAACCCTTAAGTTTGACCATTGAAAGTACTCTCTCAGACATGCTTCTGAGAAGGTTAAGAGCCTTGAGCCAGTAAATGTATTTCTTTCTCAGAAAGTTATTGACAGCGTCACTGTCTTCAAGATTGTTCAGGTGCTTTGCACTCTCACTAAAATGTCAGTTATGCAGATGATCAACTCAGAAGACACAGAAGTAGCGTACTGTGGTTAAGGGGTCTGAGTTAAACTGTTTAACATTATCAGTGAAAAATTCAGGGGCGCCTAAGCTGTATATGTCACATCACAGTGTCATAGACATGACCTCAAGTGATCTTGAGAAGATTGCATAGTGCACCTTTTTTATCTCAGAAGAAAAGATTTCATCAGATGCCTTTTTGAGCAAAAAGTCCTTTGCTGACTGATGCACAAAATAAACAATGTCATTTTGAATAGTCAGAAATGAACTGCAAAGCCTGATGACCTCTGTTCACAATTTAAGATCATTAGAAGTGTCATTCAGAAGCTCAGCAAAAGATGTCAGTTCATTTAGAGTGATAAAGCAGTATATACTAGTCACAAAGACAAGAATCTGCTTACAGAGGTGAACATTGTCTGAACTGCATATTAGTCTTATCATTCACTCATAAAGAGAATCAAGTTCAGGTGAAAATGTGTTCAACATTGCAAGAGTGTTTAATTGTAAGCTCTTCTCAAGATTTTAACAGATCAAAGCCACTCACAGAAATGTGTCTTTCATGTTTAAGGACAAATGATCTTGAACGTCACTTTTTATTTTGTTATCATAGTTCTTTAGCTGCACCAATTGAAGCACTTTATGTCAGATATATGTGTTAACAGCAGCAGAGACAGAATCTGCATTTAACTCAAGAGATAACCTCACTTTCTGTTCTGCTGTTTTCAGTTGCTTCTCAATGATCGACCAATTACAACTAAAGATGATTCACTTAACATGAGAAGATATAGATAACTTCTGAACAATCAAGTCAAGAAGTTGCAGCAAGTTTGTTACACATTTGTCAAGCACATCAATGATCAAGTAGGTACTCTTCAAGCTTAAGTCTTGCAAAATGTTTGTAAAGATCTTGAATAAGGTGAATCAGGCATTCACACCCTCAAAGAGCTCTTTGTTCCTCTGATTGTACTTCTTCTGCAAGTGTGAGATGAGCAGTGGCTGCTTCTTGACGAGCAAATAGATCAGGCTGCGCAGCACAGTCATGACATTGTTGATTCATGAGTCAGTGCTCTGACAGAAGAAGTACGGCAAAAGGCCTGATTTGGCGGTTGACTTCTTCAACTCATCAATAATATTGCAGAGCAACATCATCTTGCTCTTGTTGAAATCACTCTTGATTCAGAGCAGTTGGCTCTGCTGATTGTTGTGTCATCATTGAAAGACATTGTTTTTGAGAATTCATCAGTACAAGTCTTGAAACAGGTCGCTCTTGATCTCCTCAATGCACTTTCTGTTGTTTTAAGAATTGATTGTCTGCAAGTTCATTAAACATTGACGGTCTTTCTCATTCATCTTGTATGTATAACAACTGCTGATTGCAGTGCTTAAGACTATCAGATGAGTTCTATCAATTATGTTGGTTCACAGATGACTGAATACCTGACTTGTTCTTTTCATCTGATCAGCTCTTTTAGCAACCTTTTGAATCTGTTATCTTCTGCAAAGCAAAACTTAACCATGTCTTTATGGTTGACGTGAATGCTGATCAGATTATAGCCTTCAAGAGTGACTGATTTCTTAAACACAACTTTCTCAAGTGCAGTTAAAGACAGTTCTTCAAAGAAGCATGTCATTTTAAGACATCTGTTGTCTTCTTGCAGCTCTCAAATCATTGCTCAAAATTTAACTTGAATGAACTCAAGAAATTGATCATCTGTCTTTAAGATTTTCAACAGTGACTTGTTGATGAACTTCACAACATCAAGAGCTGAAGTTGATATCTTGACTCAGTCAGTCATTCAGGCTCTTTTGTGAGAAGTGCCCATAAATATGATGTCTTTGATGTGATCAAATATGCTTTAAAGATGAGCTTCAGAGTTATTTTGCAAGAGCAGAATGACCTTCTTGCAGACAAGACCACTCAGACTGTGAGTGACAAAAACAAGAGAACGGAATGACGCATTGTAACAAGCTCTATCTGTTGTCAAATCATTCAGAAGGTTCATAGCATGATTGATCAGCTGATTTGATAATGCAACTGATTTTTGCACTATGTATACATCATAGCTGTAAGTGAGTATGCAAGCCTTACTGAGCTTGAGCAAAAGAAGCATCTTAAGTCAGAGTGTGAACTGTTCACAGACGGTTCAAGTACTGTCTCAGTTCTCAGTCAAACCATGAACAAAGCAGATATCTATTGTGGCTTTCAAACAGTCATACCACACTTCAACTTCATCTGAAAAGAAGAAAATCAGCAGAGGGTTCTCTGAAGACGGTCTGAAGTATTCTGTCTCAAAGTGTGATCACAGCAGATTGAGTAGGGTAGAGTCACTGCTCCTTTCTCAGAATTGATCACTTCTTAACAGGTTGTAGGCAGTTTGAGGTAGCTTTCACCTTGAATTACAAAACCCCTTGAGTTTCTTCATCATTCAAGGTATGTTGTAAAATCAATCAGAAAGAAGTGCTCAGAATGAAGTATAGACTGTTGCTGTTATGTCTGATAATGAAGATTGCACAGACAATGGGAAATAGCGGGCAGAAACAGTCAGAAAATAGTTGATGAGAAAAAGATGAGGTTGTGTTCAGCTGAGCCATCCTTTTAGTGTGATCGGCCAGCTCACAAAGAGACTTAATAGGCTACCGCTTACATTAGCAACAGCTGAGATGTACATCAGTCAGACAGCAGACAGCTTCAGTGACTACTTACAAATGTATGAAGAGAGCTGAGACAACTTGATAAAGAACAGTGATAAATTATGCTACATACAAGTTTATGTAGAAAGTGATGACTAAGCTATGAATAGAGGTGATTAGTAAAGAATGACTAAGTAGCAATATCACTTTCTTTTCTACTTCACAGTCACAACAGTTCACTGATGTAAGTGCAGAATTGTGTCTTTCTTTTGAGTTAACTTTGCTCTGCATTACTATTGTTGTTTGAAACAGGCTAGTGGTGTGGGTCATTGATGTGTGTTAGCTGTGAGTTGTGCCATTCACTGTTCTTGAGCCTTCACTTATATCTTTCACTTTTTTTTTTCTCTTTTCTTTTCTTCTTCAGCTTTCACCCACACATCAATTATAACTCTTATTTCATTTGTGTGCTGTCAGCTTCTTCTATCTTCTCTTATTCAAACTTAGCATGATGAAAATTCACTTCACAATTCTTTTTTAAGTCATTAATGTTTGAAGGTTGTCCGTTCAAACCATGTCACTCTTGTCTCACACCTCTGTCTTCACTTTTGATGCTGATGATGACAATGACTTTAATCATCAAAAGTTGCAGTCAGGCTGTGCTCATGAGGCTTTAAGTGTGTTAAAATGTAGAAGATGTTCAAGAAATCATCTCATTGATATGTTTTTGTCTTGATTTCAGCTCAATTTCAGTTCATCTTTAGCTAAGTAAGGTTTAGAGTTTGAGAATCCTGCTGCTGCCTCTGTCTCTGAGTCTGCTTTTGCATCAATTAACAACTCACTACTTGACGCTCTTATGAACCTGTCACTTGAGGTTTTTTCTTATGTTGAAAATATAAGTATCAGTAGAATGACTTTTTCTATAGATAGCTAAACACTAATGATAACACAATTCACCCACCTGATTCCTCCTTATTTGTGACATAGTGACTTCTTATTTAGTCACATGTAAAGAGTTAAAAGGCATGGTTGAGGGTCTTTATTGTGAAATGATTGAATAAAGCAATGAGTGCGTGGTTGACTGAATCACTGATGAATGACTAGTGACTTGATACTGAAAATGGCTTGACTCACAAGAAAGATTGTGAAGGCCACATCACTACAAAACTGTAGGGTGAGAACACTGAAGATGAAGGTGAATCTGTGTTATGATACTGAATGCTTTCAATCGTACTTATAGGCAAGCCTTTTACTTCTGTCTCTTCATACTTTCTTTACACAAATCATCTCATTACTACACAGTCTCAAGAGATAAAGTGCAACTCAAACCATAGTGAAGAGAATTCTAGCTAATGAATCATAGTCATCATCATGTGCTTTGTTCTTGTCATCCGTTCAGTGCTTCAATCAAAAGAGTACAAGAGATCATGAGGCCCTATCTGTCAATTTAGAATGAAGATTTGAAGCTGACTTCATCAAAATCATCCTTGATCTGAAGCCATTGTTGCCTGCAGAGAAGTGCTTTCTTCAACAACATTCTCTTTTATTTGTGATACAGAAGACTTTGAAGATGACAACAAGCCTTCTTCATACAATTCTAACATCAGAGTCGTGAATGATAGAGATGAAAACTCAGAAAGTTGAATAGTGACAAGAAAAGAATGTGTGAGGAGCTTGTGAAGCAATCTGTTGTTGGTTTTATTGTAATCATATCAAAGTTGTTTGAATTAAGCATCTAGTTTTCACCGCTATTATAAGTTGATAATCTTCTTGCTTCATTTAGCTAGTATACAATCAAATTTGTGGTCGGCCTTCTGCTCACTTGCACGCTTCAAAACAGATGAAAACTTTAAGACTGATGACATCAATACTCTGATCATCTGTTGGCTTCAAGGATGAGCTGTCAATTCATTCTTCATGTGTAGTTTTGCTACAACCACATTCTTTTGCTTCAGAACATCTGACCCTTTGTCAGCAGCGTCATTCTTTGCCTTGAAATCAGCAGAATACTTGTGTTTTGATAGTGAAAAGTGCCTTTTCTGTTGGTGCACATAAGCATGTATATTCTTGAATCTTGATACTTGAGCCTCACAATTTCGGAATTTGGTGGTGGTCACTGTGGTTGCCTGAATGATGTATATGTATATCATCTACTGTTGCAATAGATTGCAACATAAACTTCTGCTTGACACAATTGCTCAAGTTTGTGAGCTTTCTTGAGACAACTGTGTTTTCTCTTGTGAAACTTTTCTTTAAGTGCTCTTGTGAGATTGGTCTTGAGCATATTGAGCACTGACTTTGTGATGGTCAAATGAGTGAAGTATGTCCTTACAGATGAAGGCTGTAATGCAATCTTATATAGTAGCTTAATCAAGCACTAGCCGCGCGCAGAATGTTGATTGATCACTCAAAGATGTCTGCTATATTTAGTACAAGGTGAGTTCTACAAAGTGACGCTACATTATTATCAAGTTAAACAACAAGAACTTGCTCTCTTCAGTCTGAAAAATGACCCTCTTTGTGTTTACTTAATCTTGAATTTTGGCTTGCTTTCTGAAGTTGTCAACATGTGCTCTTTTTAATTCTACATCTGCTGTTCACTTTTGATGAATCTAACTCAGATATACTCACTTGTCATTGATGGGGTGATTTTTATACTTGTCTTATACTGTACAATTGTGATCATGCTACACTCTGTACTTCGCTATACAGTTCACTTTATTCTGCAACACCTGGTGTATTCATTTATAGTTCACCGCCATCATTTTATAGAGCCTTGAACATGCTGTTATCTTCTTTTTCAATTGCTCTACTGGGGTTGCACCTTGAGCTGTACAGGTATTGAAGTTAAAACTTTGACTCAAGTGAGCGCTAGGGCTGGCTTTCTCACTGTTATTCATCTAGTACCTCTCTTCTTTGAAGAACATCTGAGTTTGACCGCAGATTTGATTGACATGCCTTTGCTCACCTATCAACAAGTTCACAGTTTCATAGAAATTGTGGCATCAGTCTTGAGCATGTTTCACGTGCTGGTCAATGTTATAACTGATCAAAAACTGAATTTTCAAGATGATTTTCAGCTTTATGGCTTTGTGATAAGGGTCTTTTACACTGAACATGAACTAGAGATACTTACATCTTTTTTAGAAGGGAGTTTCTCTAGAATTACTTATGCTTTTTACCTTCTCATTTCTTCAGAGACTCTCTTACAAGGCTTTTCTAAGGTTTCATCAAATTCTAGCTTTTGTTGCAGCATATGCTCTGTGGCGTCATCTATTTGTCAAAAAGCTCTTTGCACATATTTACATTCTGATTGCAATTGGTCTTTTTGCTGCTATGATGGCCTGACAAGTTCTGCTGATTCTTTTTCACAATCTGGTTCTTGATCACACTTTTGCTTGAGTGAATGTTACTCAGCTCAATGACATGATTAAGATTAGTCTAACCCTATCATGACCATAAACAATACAAGTGGGTCAGTATGTTAATTTATGCATATCATCAATTAGTGTGTGATTCTTTGTTCAGAGCCATTCATTCATGATTGCTTTCTGAACTGAAGGTGATGTGTCAAAGCTTTTCCTTCTTGCAAATGTCAAAGCTGGTTTCATCAGAAAATTGTTGCAATATGCTTAACCTCATAGTGATGACCTGTTGAATTCAGATTACTGCCTTGCATGATTCAGTGAGCCTCATGAGCTTACTATGAACCTTGACAATTACAACAGTGTCATCATGGTTGCAATGGGTTTAGGGATTGCTGCACAGTTGCCCTACCTCAAGAAGCTAATTAAAGATTACAACAATTGCAAGGTTTGAACACGACAAATACAGTTGATATAACAGATAGCAACATGAGGTGAGTAATCCCTTACTCACATATCTTTCAAAGCAGAGAACACTAATTCAGCAGCAAAGAGGATCATGCAGAAGCTGCTGATTTAATCAATGAAACTTTAAGAGAAGACGTTAAAGATAATGATTATGTAAGCTATCTCTACCACGTTGTGCATACTTGGCAAAGCTGACATATTTAGATATTTGATATTTCAATATATACTCTGAAAGGATACCCTTATACAACATCATCAAAAGAAGAGAAGACACATTGGTGTTTACTTTACTATGATGATAGAGCAGATCTAGATGAATTGATGGCAGAACATGTGCGGAAATGAAAGAAAAAGATGCTTGTAACTGATATGAATCTTTCTTTCAAAGATCTGTCAATGACAGTCACTGATCAGACAAGTCTCTGCAAACAGTAAGGTGTGAGATTATTTGCAAGAGCTGGTACAAAAGTATGTAGACAAGGATGTGAGGTTTCTGAAACTAAATTATCAATCAATTAAGACAAGAAGCTTTTGACCATCACAAAGAAAAAAGACACAGAATCACACTGTTTGAGAGTCATCAAAGGTATGAAATGACGGAGAATTAAGTTTAAAAATATAGTTACATACTTTTGCAATCAAGAGTATCTATCACTGTCTTTCCTGAAACACAGTACTTAAATCTGCCTGAAAGTTGACTTTTAAAGCCTGAGGCGAAAAATATGTCTGTGAATACAAAATGTACAAGGTCACTGATTCCTTGTGCAGGTTTTATACATTATTGCTGTTCTTATCATGTGGTTGTCAATTCATCTGTGAATACTGCAGGGTTCTCAGTTTCTTGCATAATAGTAGAACTCAAGACAGCTCTTGTTCTGCAAGAAGAGTCATTTGTGAACAACTACAGTAAGTGCAGAGTTCTTGGTTTCTTGAGAAGTTATCGCCCTTGTGTAATAGTAGACCTCAGAGCAGTCATTGCTCTGCAAAAAGAGCCATTTGTGAACAACTACAGTAAGAACAGGGTCCTCAGTTCCTTGTGAAGTTATCACTCTTGCATAATAGTAGATCTCAGAGCAGTCATTGCTTTGTGAGAAGAGTCATTTGTGAACAACTTACAGTAAGCACAGAGTCCTCAGTTTCTTGTGAAGTTATCGCTCTTGAGTAATAGTAGACCTTGAAACAGTCATTACTCTGCAGAAAGAGCCATTTGTGAACAACTTACAGTAAGCACAGAGTTCTCAGTTTCTTGTGAAGTTATCACTTTTGAGTAATAGTAGACCTCAGAGCAGTCATTGTTCTGTGAAAAGAGTCATTTGTGAATCAACTACAGTAAGAACAAAGTTCCCGGTTTCTTGAGGAGTTATCACCCTTGTGTAATAGTAGACCTCAGAACAGTTATTACTCTACAGAAAGAGCCGTGAACTTTTGTGAACAACTACAATAAGTGCAGAGTCTCAGTTTCCTTGAGGAGTTACCGTCTTTGTGTGATAGTAGACCTCAAAAGAGTCATTGCTTTGTGGTGAGAGCCATCACACCATTCAGTCAGTAGATTGAGCAAAAATACTTCATCTTTTTTGTCATGGGTTCACAATGAGACCAACACTCAATTGATAATTTCTAAATACAAGAAGAATACTTTAAGAAGAAAACAAGAAAGAGAAACTTTCATATGAAAGTTAGGGGAAAAGGTGTTACCTACCCACAGTAGGTATACCTCTTTTGACGTCATCAAATAAAGACTCAGATGAACGATTTCCCGGGCCCCTTACTGTCATTAATTGCTGTTAACCCTCAGCACTTCATCATGCACCTTGCTGTTGCTCAACACCACAATGTTCACTCTTGCTGAGCTTTCTATGTGCTTTGTCATCATCAGTTGAAGGTCTGATCAGTAAGACAACAACAGAGAAGACAGTGAGAACAACAACAAGAACAGTGACAAGAACAGTGATGAGAACAGTGAGAGCAGTGAGGTCTATACTATGTATATACAATAACTATGAAAGTCTTTATTTAATGATGTTGACCACTGAAGTCTTTTATACATGTGCATGAACCAGCAAAGTCTTTTACCCAAAATTTAATGACAGCTATAGAGACATAAAGACCAGAGAAGTTTTGAATGAAGTAAGAGATTTGATAAAGAAGCTGCCTGCTTTAATAGAAGTACATGAGCTTATCAACATTGAAACATCATGAAAGGCTAAAAGCAGTCATTCAACATTTTACTTTCTCTGATTACAGCATAATAGGGGCACTCTTACTACCCCTGAATACTGACACAAGGACAACCTCAAAGAGTTTCAACTCTCTGTGCAACTTGATGTAGTTGTTTCTTGTTGTCTGTACATGATCTCACAGCACAGTCATTCAATTCTTAGTTGAGAGATAAATCATCACTGACAGATTGATTGTCTGTTGTGATACAGTGTTCTTAAGATAACACTCAATGAAATGAATAAGATCTGAATCGATATCAGATGCTTTGAATACATGTTAAAGAAAGGAGTTGTTCAACAGCTCATTCAACATGTGAAGGTTCTCAACAAATATTTGCTCAAAGTGCAGGTAATGACTAACTCAGATCACAGTGTTGACATGTGACTTCTTCTGCTTTATGTGCAAATGTCAATCACCTTTGTTAAGGCTAAAACTGTCAATTTCTGAAGTGAATGTGTTGACATTTGTTATAAGACCCTCAGCAAAGCTGTCTCAAGGCCACTTCTTAAAACAGCTGAGAAACTGATGCTGTGAATTGCTGTTTGATTTCGCTATAAGAAGTGATTGTGATAGGTGATACCGCTCTGTAAGAGCAACTAATTCTTCAATGCTGAATACAAAGAATGTTAATGAGATTGAAGACAACAATGTGTGAAGAAAGCTTCAAGAATCTGCTTCAAAGTCTGTGATCTGGTCAGTAAAGCTGTCACTGCAGTGTTTGAGTGATGAAGAAAAAGTCTTGAGTGCTTCTTCTGCTGATTTGATGCTTGAATTTGTGCACTGAGAGTCTCTATCTCAGATTTTCACTGCTGAGAAACATTCAGATCTGACAATGTTCTCAAGAATGCAAGTGAGAGATGTACAGTTTCACATTATAGTGATTTGAGAGATGCAATGAATTTTGTCTTGCAATGTGCACAAAGAGCTGTGTGCAGTATGCTGAAGAAATGAGAAATTGTTGAAAGCTAATAGAATAATTGTATGAAAAGAAGATGAAAAAAGAAAGCAGGCCCAGCTTATATGGTGAAAGACACAGCTTCAAAGATTGTTGAAAGCTGACAGAATATCATATAAAAAGAAGATTGAGGAAGGGAGCAGACTCAGCTTATATGATAAAAGACAGCAGCTTCAAGAATTGTTAAAAGCTGATGAAATATCATATAAAAAGAAGATTGAGAGAGAAAGTGAGCCCAGCTTATATGATGAAAGACACAGCTTCAAGAATTGTTGAAAGCTGACAAAGTATCATATAAAAAGAAGATGAAGAAAGAAAGCAAGCTCAGCTTATATGATGAAAGACACAGCTTCAAGAATTGTTGAAAGCTGATGAAATATTGTATGAAAAGAAGATTGAGAAAGAGAGTGAGCTCAGCTTATATGATGAAAGACACAGCTTCAAAGATTGTTGAAAGCTGATGAAGTATTGTATGAAAAGAAGATGAAGAAAGAGAGCAAGTTCAGCTTATATAATTAAAAACACAGCTCTCTCATGATGCAGAGCAACTCTGACTGACTAAGCTTTGCTGCTCATGAATTCTTGCATCTGTGTGCAGCACATTTATCAATGCTGAGTTGTCAAACATAGTTCTTTCATCAGATCAATTTATGAGTGATTCTTTCATCTGCATGCAAAATGCAGCACATTCATCAATGATCAAGTTGTTGAACAGTCATTTCATCTCAAGCACAGTCTTTTCATCAGATTAATTTCTGAGCAGTTCTTTCATCTGCATGAGGTATTACAGCACATCTGCAAAGCTGAGTTGTCAAACACTGCTCACTCATCAAATCAATCTTTGAGTGAACCTTTCATTCACATGCAAATAAGACACATTTGTCAATGCTGAGTTGTCAAATACTGTCATTCATCAAACCAATTCTGAGTAAACCTTTCATTCACATGCATAATGCAGCACATTCATCAAAGTTGAGTTGTCAAACACAGCTCTTTCATCAAATCAGTTTTAAGGCATGATGAAGGTGTCACCTTCACTGCAACACCTTGTAACTGCAGCTCTTTTATTGAACCAATTCTCAAGAAGCCCTTGCATCTTTATATGACACATTTGACAATGTCAAGTTTCTCAAACAAAGCTTTCTCATTAAAGCAATTTCAAGGCATGATGAAGATGCTGTTTAAATCTGAGTGACAATGTACCATGATTGTTCTTGATAAAGTGAGAAAGTCAGAATTCTTTGTCACACTAAAGTAAGGGTGTGGCACAAGGCTGTCTGTTTCTTAGTTTTTATTACAGGTATCAGCAAGTCAAAAGCAAAGGTTGTCAATGCACACTGTACATCAATGTATCAGAATACTGATGTATCAACTGATCATGAGTGTAGTGACTGATGCAGGCATCAGCTGTGCATGGGTTTATCACTGTCTCACTCAAATATTGACATATCAGCTGAGCATGAGTGTAGTTGCTGATGCAGGCATATCAGCTGAGCATGAGTGTAATGTCTGTTGTGAGACATATCAGCTGCACATTGATGTATTGTTGTGTTAGTCAGATATTAGCATATCAGCTGATCATAAGTGTAGTGATTGACATGAGCACATCAGCTGCATCAGTGTAGCAGTGTGCATATCAGCTGTGCATCAGTGTATCACTGTGTCAGCTAGATATTGATGTATCAGCTGAGCATGAGTGTAGCAGCTGACATGAGTGTATCAGCTGTGCATCAGTGTATTGCTGTGTCAGCTAGATATTGATGCAGCAGCTGACATGAGTGTGACAGTTGGCTTGAGTGTATCAGCTGCACAATCAGTGTCTTGATATATCAGCTAGATATTGATGTATCAGCTGAGCATGAGTGTAGTGAAAATGTATGAACATATCAGTCAAAGATGAGATTTACAGCGGCCTGAAGGTATCTGCACACCAGATGTTGATGCTTTTCATGAACAGTCTATGTTGTTGTTGTCACATGTCATGACCTTGTTCTTAGATATCAGATTGTGTATTGACTGCAGCTTTGTTCAATTCATGAAGTAGAAGAAAGTGACAGCATGTATGAGTCAACATCTGTATTCTTGAGCAGTTTAAGTCAGTGCTGATTTCATTGATG
>JAABUP010002788.1_pt1 | contig 32675 bp, 42 predicted proteins | sample 5559201 | NCBI WGS metagenome assembly JAABUP01 (sample SAMN10711887, study PRJNA513373) | rock metagenome | isolation source: Antarctica rocks | place: Antarctica
TAGACGGTCTGCGGACGACCAGTGTTGACATCGAGGAGGTGGATATGGGCAGTGAGGATTGACTCATCTGTGGTCGAGAGGATTGCTGCCGCAATCTGGTGATCTCGATCGATCCAGTCTGTGTTTGTCCGAGCTTGTTCGAGCGAGAGAGAGGTGGTCAAAGAGCCAGGTGGGTCGGGAATGGTAGCTGATGGGAGGACAAACCAGCTTGAACGAGTGAGCGATAATGCGAGCGTGATCCTCTGCCTCCACGTCACATAGTTCTCCTTGCCCAGTAGCTTTGGGACATCACCGAACGACTTTGAGATGCTGTCAACGCCTGACATTTCCAAGCGATTGATGTCGAGGTGTATGGGTAAAAGACCGGACGAGACGTTTCAACTGTTTATCGATGTCGGTCGAGCACTCTCCTATACGATGTATGGGTAAAGACCGGACGAGACGGTTCGATTGTTTATCGATGTCGGTCGAGCACTCTCCTATACGATGTATGGGTAGAGACCGGACGAGACGGTTCGATTGTTTATCGATGTCGGTCGAGTACTTTCCTATACAATGCAACCAAGTTTGCTTACTTAGTTGAAGCTAAGGTCTCATAATCTGTTGTAACTTATCTCAGTGGGAGCACCACTGTTGTGACTTAGCATAAAAAGCATCGAAAGTGAAAACTTTCACATGAACGAACGCGTCGCGCGCGAGCTTATCCGAGCCATCCAAGAACAACAGTCTCTACGTTGAATCGTCTATGTTTGTTTTGTTGTTATTTGCTAGTTGTCATATCAGGGTCTCATCATTGCTGCTGCGAACATTGCAGGGTCCTGTTAGAGAGACAAGAGGAATCAATCAATATCGTCTGCAGTCCAGGAGCATCTATTCGTCAGCCTACGAGGCCTTTCGGCGCATTCCGAAGGCACAATGAGAGTGTCAAACCTCAAGGAATACCGAGTGTTTGCTAGGTAGTTGACATGCCTCCGTGATGATATGAAGCATTAGGAGTTACTCTAAGACAAGTAATGGGACTAAGACCGCAAGAGGGTGGGTGCGAGAAAGAGAAGAGTAAAATGCCACATGCGGAATTAATCGGCGAATAGCCAATTAATAACGGCGATACTGTAGTCACAATTAAGTAAAATTCAACATAAACCATTGCTCCTTGCTTCAAATCACCGCAGGATATGGAATGGATTCAACGCTTCTTTGGCCCTTCGTTCCTGCTTCCATAAGACAAGAAAGAGAATGGTCCTTTGGGTCCCTCTTGTGTGACCTCTCCATCTCGTCAAAGTCACTACGGTGATTCCTCAAGTCCACTTAACTTGGTCCCACACTTTCCGCCGAAGACCAAGCCAAGCCTACCATTAACCTGCATGGGACCCAAGATGCGCTCTTCTAGTCCCATCAACTCTTCGCCATCATCCCATCAGCCTTCGTCCTCTCGTGTGGCTAAAAGGACCTACTCGAAAAGGGTAACTGTACATGTCCAGAAGAGAAAAGCCCAAGCCGCACTTCCAAGCTCGGACACAGAGGAGAGCGGCGAGGATGACGAGATCCAGCTTGGCCGGAAGAATTTCGCGGGTGAAAGTAAAAAGATGAGGCGCGGTCTGGATAGAGGTTCTCCTTCGCCGAGAAGGATAGCGGGATGGAACCTGGAGGTGGAAGGACATGAAGAAGAAGAGGAGCAGGAAATGGTGGAAGAAACTAGTCCGACAAGACGGACGGAGAGGAGGTCAAAGCTTTCCAACTCCGAGTGCTCTTCCATCCTTGCATCGCCTACAAGATCCGCTAGTCCGCCCAAACCGCTTTGGAAGCGAAGCGGTGACACGCTCCAAGAGTCACGGACGCGAGAGACCAATGGTCAGCGGTCAAGAAGTATGAGTGGCTCATACGGCATTTATGGCGCCGGGTCGAGGGCCGTCCCTGTTGTCAACCTTGAGCCTCCCAGCTCTTCCCCAACCCTCAATATCCGAACACGAAATCCTTCCACTCCACCGCGGAAAAGCCACCGAGCAGCTGGACCCCTCATGCCTCACTCCTCACCGCGTGACCTCTCGGCTCTCTTCGCTGCTGTCTCCCCGGCCCGGCATCCTGCGTTGAGCCAGCAGCTGAGAAGTGGGGGTGAAGGGTCTAAAGGAGGAAGTGATTCTCAGCCGGGGAAGGCTGTGCGGACCGGTGGACTAAGGAGGATGCTTACCAAGACGCAAAGCCTTGGAGCTGTTCCGGATTCTCCTTCCAAGCCTGGTGCGACATCCAAGTTTTCTGCGGAAGATAGCCTCTCAGACAAGTCAACGCCTTTGTCAGGACTTTCGACACCGTCGAGGTCCATTGGACCAACCCGGTCTCTCCCTGAAAGCCCACTGAGATCATCGCATCTCACCGCGACCCCGCGGCTCGTCCTTGACTCAGCATTGGCTGTCCCCAGTGGCTCGGGCGGAAAGGCGAAGAGGACCTATGGGGGAAGCAGGACGTTTCTGGCGGAGTCATCGGGTCCCGCGGCCGGTGTTAGCGTTGCGAGGTCAGACGACACGGAAGTGCTTGGAAGGAATGACATCCTCGCCAAGCAAAGCTATGCGGAGCTGCGGAAGAGGTATGGGGTAGACAATACCGAGGCAGCGGACGACGGATCTGAGTCGGGCATCCTGATAGGGGTGGGCCTTCAATCTCCGACAGAGCAGGAACACCAAGGGCTCACGAACCAGCAGGATCAACTGCCCGCTGGTGCACCGCAGCCCATCTCTGACATGCGGTCGAGAGGCGAAAATAGGCGATTTATGGATGAAATTGGGTACCTTGCGGATGGTATTGCAGATTCAGCAGCGAGCATCAGCTTAAAGCGGGCGAGGTGAGCTCTTTCAAGCAGTGCATTGATCTGATTTTTCGCCAGCTCGGTCGACATCCTTATTAACATGCAGGACGAGGCGTGGATCGGAAAGATGAAGGTCTGCGGCCAGTCCGAGAGGATCTGGGAGGCTTTCTTCCACGCCCGCGGTGATGGTGACCAGGTGTGTTTCAATTCAGCTTCAACACACCTCCTAACTCTATCACCCAGATCATGGATTCCGTATGCTTGTTATTCTTGGCGACACTCGTACAATTCGGCGTGGGCGTCGATATGGTCCTTCATAGTCATGCCCGGGCGTGTCTGCGAGTGGTAACGGGGCTCTTGAACAGCCGTACGGGAGCGCTGGATCTACAATCAGCCGCGAAGGCCTCTGGCCTAGTGGGTGTCCTATTTCGTGGGAGTACGGCATCTTACGAGCTGAGTCCAGGTCTACAGATTGCAATCGGTAGATTATGAGCTCAACAATAAACAATCGACTTCCTCCGTCAGTTCTCGGAATCTCCGAGCGTTGCGATCGTCTTCTGATGAAGCAGGTATTTTAGAGCAATACCCGCCGGACTGCCTCACTTGTTCTCTGCGCAATCTGTCGAGATAAATACTGGGACAGCCTAGCCGAGGCCTTGAGGTCCGAAAGAGTCCTCCTGAAGGTGCTGAAGAGCTACGCGACCGAAATTCGACATGTTACCGAGCGCTTCGACCTATATGAAAAGGGTCTTGTGAGTATTTTGGAACAGAATGCGGATGCTCTTTAAGGCAAGCGATAGGATCTGATCTCGGAAGAGGATGATCTCAATCTCGAGCACCTGCATCAGTGCCTCCGCATCCTCTCTGCCATAATCGTCAACTCTCCAGAAGACCGAAATATACTGCTGGAAGGAAATGTCGATGCCTCCGAATCAATCATTGGCACGGTGATTGCTGCTACGGTCCTTGCTCTCTCCGGCACCGTAGGCGCCCGAATAGGTCAGATCAGATCATGCTCGCCGACGTAGAAATGCTGACGCAGTGTGATAGCTATATTGTGCGTCATAGAGTCCCTACAAATCCTTGCGAATCTAGCAAATCTTTCCGCTTCCTGGGCAAAGTCGATACCGAACGTCAAGGGCGCTATCACGGGGCTCGCGAGGGTCATGCTTCGGCGATATGATCTCGCAACAAGCGACTCCCTCTCGGCTGGCAGCGGGATGTATACCGAGGATCCCATCGCAACTGCTATGACCGACCAGCCAAAAACGGCTGTCAGCATCGTCAAGTCTGAGGAGTTACTGTGCCTCGTCCTAGCCATTTTTACGAATCTGATGTCGATGGATCGGAGTGCAGCTGAAACCATCGCTTCGATCAGCATGTATGCTTCACTCTCCAAGCAGGACACTTGAGCTGACGTGTTGCGATAGGGATCGACGAGGGATGTTCCGGTCTGCACTCTTGCTTAAGAGTATGCCGCTGCGTTGATGCGTCCCCTCTGCCCGTACACCTTGTCCAGCTTTATCTTCAACAGACAGATAGCGCCGACGAGGTAAGCTGCGAGCGGTCTTCGTCTTTCGTCGGTAGATACAGCTGGCTGACGGTGTCGGCATGTTCAGGATAGTGCGGGCATCATGACGGGCTACCTGGCGCTTTTGCTGGCGAAAATCCTCACTAGCGCACCCTCGTCACATAGTCTGATCCTACCCTACCTCCCGGGCGCCAAGCGAGAAGACAAGCTGGAAGGCCTCCTAACCTCCTTGAGCGAGCTCGATGGTTTGCAATTAGTCATGCAGCGCAAGTTGGGGGAGATGGTGCCATCCACAATCCCGGAGCAGGAATTTGAGGGGCAGGCTATGGGCGGCGAGATCTTGGAGCAAGACCCAGAGGTGCTACAGTCTGCCATCAATGAGCTGAGGACACTCCTAGCAGGGGAGATCTAGGTCATCCTATTTATGAGGTATGCGTCACGATGTATAATCTTGAACATCGTGCAGTCGATCTTCGCACAAGTGGTTTTACCAGTTATCTCACTTCGAGAAAGACGAGGAGAGACCTTGCGTAAGTGCAATGGAAAGATGCTTGTTGAGGTTCGGCTCGAGCTGGAATTTCAGGAACTTCGAATTTGAGGGCTTCAAACACTCCGATTAAGCCCGGATTGATTAAATTAGGATGTCATGGTAGCCGTCCTAGAGAGCTCCGCACGCTGACTAATGTAAAGATGTGTCATGAAAGGAAGAATGCAGCCTCCCCACAAATCCGCTGTAGGGAGAAGGCGGAAGAATTCGGTTTGAAAGTTGCAGCCGGGTCCCGCCTCGTGAGCGAAAAAAAACCCTGAATCCACCTGCGCACCAATTTATTCCTCCTTTTTCCCTCTCGTCTTCAGCTGTTCTCGGATAGACCGGGGACCTTTGAGTGTCCCATTTCTTTCACCATTTCTTTCTCCCACAGCCTTATTGGTAGCGGAAGGGCTACTCTTGTCGATTCATACGGATTGATAGTCTCGCCCGTAGTTGGCGAAATTCATTAAATTACCGGATCCAGGAGGGATCGGGGTCGCCTGCCATCAGAGCTTCTCCAGCATCGTCTGCTCTGAAGCTCAGTGCTTCAGATAGAGACGTCTCAGTAGTGAGTATCTCATTGCTTTGACCCCATTGTCGCATTTGGGAGACGTACTGACTCCTGGCAGCAAATCGCCTGCACCACGAGATTTTACCTCCCTTTCTTCTCCCCTCGAAGCTCATCCAGCGACACTCCCGTCATCTATACCTTTCGTCAATCTCCAATTTTATTCTTCGATGAGCAAAGTCGCCACTCCGCCCATCCAGACCACAAGTAACGCTACCACACCCACACCTTCAATCGCATCCTCCGTCTGGTCTCGTGGTCCACCTCCGGCCCAGACCTCCAATCCCTCGTCTAACCTGTCGTCCGAAATACCCACTCCCACCCGACCGGTCGACTCACCGCTACCCCAAGTGGGGAACGGAAAGACTTTGCCCGATGGTGCTGGCGCCAATGGCAATGGTCTCAACGGTTCCGTGGCGAATGGCCCTGTGCCGGTGGCCATCGCGGGACACTCCCGGAAGGGCAGCCTGATGGTCGGAGGTGGTATGGATATCAAAAGAGGTGAGCACGATAACACAGAGCATTTATTGAGCTCTGTAGGTAGTATTGCCTTTGGTACAGTGGATTCTCCCAATCCTCTGTTATCGTCATCACCAGCTGCACCCTCGACCACTGGTGCCCATCTGGCAGATACGGTCAAGGCCTTTGGCTCTATCGATGCCGACGCTTCGACCGACCCTTCAGCGGTGAAAGCAGCTCGTCGCACCAGCACGCTCGTGTCACCAGTAATGACGAGTCCACCAGTTCCGGGTGTTGTGCCGCCAAAACAGCAGCTCGACATGCATGCTCTCTTCGGCGCGAAGCCCCAACCGAATGGCACGTCATCGGTCATGTCACCTCCATCCGCCGTTCAGAGTCCCATGAGCTCCGCATCAGTCTCGCATGACCGTCGCCAGTCGATGAATCAGGGTCCTAGCAGCTTTCAGGTTCCGAACGGCAACGGCCAGCCACAATCCACTGCTCATCCGTACCAAATTTCGGGCATGCCTTATGGTCAGAATCATTTCCGACCTCTCGCAGCGGGATCTGTGATTGGACAACCTCGTTCGCCTGTTCTCGGCCACATGGGTCCCGGACAATACAACGGCCAGGTCCTTCCGCATCTGCAGCAGGGCTTCCGACCACCGCAGCAAGGTCAGGCTGGCGGCATGATGCAGCCTAATGTGCCTCAGCAAGGGCAGGGCAGGCCCAATGGCCCGCAGCCAGGGATGATGCTGGGCCAACAACGTCCAAGCATGTTGATGGGGCAGCAGGGGATGAGTGCGTATGGCTTGCACCCCGGTCCTTCAGCACCGTACTCCGTGATGGGATATCAGCAGCAGGGATACTATGTGAGTTCAGCAGAACACAATCGCTCAGGTGAACTGACGCAATCCAGCCCCCTTACAATGTGTACGACACACATCAATTCGGCTTGACACCTCAATGGGCGCCTCAGCAGCATCCTCAGAACCAGCCTGGCTTCAACGTTTCTGTCTCACCTCGAGGCCCCCAAGCCCAGCTAGGCGGACTCTCACAATCCTCCCCCTCGCCACACGCTGGTGCTCTTCCCAGTAGCGGCGGTCCTAGCCCTACGCCGACCCCACCAAGTCGGCCTCCCAGCTTGATGAGCGGGCATCAGCCCACACCTTCGACCACATCTATGACATCATCGATACCATCCACACCGTCTCGCCCGATGCCGCAGCAGCAAGCCCCAACCTTCACACCTCAGGTCGCCCGAAATCAGGCGCCTCCTCAGACGCCGTTTGGTGGTCTATCCATCGGAGCGTCCAGCTTCACTCCTGCTCCTCGAGCGTCCAAGGCAATCAAGATTTCGCGCCCGGACGGCACCGCCCTCGACTTCAAGAAGGAAGCAGCTGCACTTGTCGCACCCAAGCCCACGCCCTCTTCGTCTTCGAGCGGCCCTGCTACGCCTGAAACACCGCTCAATGAGGGACAATTGGCCGAGCCCACCAAGAAGAAGACACCAGCCCTTCCGATCTTTGTGAGACTAGAGTCCGAAGATCAGAAGAAGGCTCGAATAGAGGACGAGGCGCGCAGGGAGCGCATCAGGAAAGAGGAGGAGAGAGAAGAGATCGATCGGAAAGAACGCAAAGAACGTCTGGCTCGCGATGAAGAAGAGCGAAAGGCGAAGGAGAAGTTGGAAGCTGAGCAGGTGAGCAGGGAGATATAAGTGCTCGCTGACATCAGGCCGAGAAAGAAAAGGCAGACAAGGCGAAAATGGAGAAGATTGAAGCTGACGCGGCTGTTGCGTCGGGAGCTAAGACCGACGAAGAGGCAACGATCGAGGAGAAGCGCAAGTCCGACGAGACTTTTGCAGCAGAAAAGACCGCCGCGAAGAAAGCAGAAGAGGAGCATGAGGCTGTCGCCAACCTCGCGCTGCCGAAGGAGGCGCAGGAGGAGGAGGCACAGGATAAGGCCGAAACGGAAAAACTGGCCGTTGTTGTGCAAGCTACTGCTCAGGAGGCTCGGGAACAAGTCGATGAAAAGAGTCGAGCCTTACTCACCCCTCCTTTCCCCTCGGCTCCGGCGTCACCCCTCGGGTCTCCGGCCCTGCTGGCAGCCGGCTTGCCTCCTAAGCCTGTCGCAATCCAGGCAGTTGGTGCGCGACGACCTGTGCCCTCAAACCTCGAAATCAATGTCTCTTCGCCAGCCATGAGCGATGAAGCGCCGACCGCCTCCGTGTCCGCTCTCAGTACCGCTCGGCCAATCGATGACCTCAAGTCAATCGTCTATCCCGGATCCTTTAAATCTCCTAGCCCAGAACTCAACCTCGACGCTCAGCCGGGCAAATTCCGTTATGACCGCGACTTCTTGATGCAGTTCATGAATGTCTGTCGCGAGAAACCGGACAGCCTACCACCGCTTGAGGAGATCGGCCTGGGGGCTGAGGCGTCCAGTGGGTTCGGCACCACCCGTGGACCCCGAGGATCTCGTTCGTCTATGGGCCCGCCGCCCGCACGAGGCGCGGCTCCGACCGGTCTTGGCATTGGGGGCCTCGGCAATCGTTCCGCTTTCCCTGGGCAGGGAATGGGTAGCTTCGGCATGGGCAACTTCGCTGGTTCTGGTTCGATCACTCGAGGCACAACGAGCGAGGAACGGTACAACAAATCAATGAACCAAGGACGGCTCGGCAGTATGACGCGTACTCCCAGTCAAGGCGGTCCCGCAGGCTTGGCATTCATGCAAGGTCTGCCGCCAATGGGTGCATCAACGTCGCGTGGCGGGGCGAATCGCAGTCAACGAGGCACGAAGAGATTGCCGCAAGACTCCAGATCAAGCTTCCAGGTCGATCCCAGTGTTGTACCACTCGTTATCAGCAACAACGCCTGGACAAGGCCCCGTAACGCCGGAGACGAAGAGGGATCGCCGGCGTATGTTGAGCGCAAGGTCAAGGCTCTGCTCAACAAGCTTACGGCCGAGAGATTTGACACGATATCTAAGCAGATCCTCGATTGGGCAAACAATTCAGAGTTCGAGAATGACGGCATGACTCTCAAGCTTGTCATTAAGCAGATATTTGAGAAAGCAACCGACGAGGCACATTGGTCAGCCATGTATGCGAGGCTCTGTCGACTTCTGCTTGAACAGCTCAATCCCGCTATCACCGAATTGCTCGATGGCAAGCCGGTCTCTGGCGGCTACCTCTTCCGAAAGTATCTGCTTGGACGATGCCAATTAGACTTCGAGGCGGGCTGGAAGGCACGAGAGGATGCTGCTACTGCCGCGGCCGCTAAAAGCGAGGAAGACAAAGAGCGCTTGGCCGCAAACGAGAAGAACAAGGATTCCGGAGGCGGAGAGGCTGAGATGTTGAGTGACGAATACTATGCTGCCGAGAAAGCGAAACGGAGAGGTTTGGGTCTCGTCCAGCTGATTGGAGAGCTATTCAAGCTCGACATGATCGGTAAAGGCGTTATTCGCACTTGTTTCGTGAAGCTGCTTCAAAATGTCGACAGTCCCGATGAAGAGGATATCGAGTCGACCGTCAAGCTCCTCACCACTGTTGGGGAGCCATACGAGGAGGTGTCAGCGGATAATACGGAGGTCGTTTTCGAACGGCTAAACGCTGTCATGAGAGGCGAGAACGTTGCGTCCCGTATCAAGTTTATGATCATGGTTCGTTCTGAATCTGTGACATTGAGCTAATGCTGACTCGATTTAGGACCTCATCGACCTTCGTAGAGCGAAATGGCAATCGCGTGGCAGTCAAGCTAGTAGCAGTATGACCATTGCCCAGGTCCACCAACAGGCCGCCCGTGAGCAGAGCGAGAAGGCAGCCGCGGCAGCGCAGTCCGCACGGGAATCAATATCTCGAGGCGGATCCCGAGCTGGACATGCCCGTCGTGATGGCCCTCAACCAGGAGAATGGCAATCGGTCGCCACTGGAGCTCGACCACTTCAGCGGCCAACCGATTTCTCAAATATCGGCCGCAACATCAGTTCATCCGGTTCAGCCAACCCAATCTCTTTCGGTCCTTCAAGCGTGTTCTCGAAGAATCGCAAACCCGGTGCTCCAGGTGTGGTCACACCGCCTTTGTCCCGCCAAGCATCTACCTCGAACATGTTTGGCGTACTGCGCGATGAGCCGGCTGAAGCCGCCGCTGCGAAACGGGAAGGCGCTGAAGTAGGCGAGGCTGCGCCCCAGCGCAAGAAGCTTACCCTGCAACCGAGGACTAAACCTTTGGAAGGCGAAGATGATGAAGGAGAAGCTGAGGGTGGAGTCGAGGGCGCAGAGGAGGATACTGCCTCCGAAGATGAAGTCTCGACTCCTGCAGAGACGAACGTGGGCATGTCAGCGAATGCGGTCAAGACGAAGATCGCGTCGGATATGAAAGAACTTTGGGGCGAGAAGGACGTGGGAGGTTCGCGGAACCCGGATGACATCGTCGAATACTTCAGAGCTTTACCTGAGGACCATCGATCATCCCTCGCGGAAAAGCTAGTGGAGGATGTTTTCCGGATAGCCAAGCCTAAGGACGTGGAAATCGTGGGCAAGGGATGGACCGCGGCGCTGGAGCAAGGCGTAGCGACGACGGACACCCTCAGGCAGGGGTGAGGACTCAGACCATTCACAGACAGAACCCTGACTGACAGAATTACAGACTCGAAGCTCGAATGCCTGGACTGGATGACGATTCCATCGACTTTCCTCAGGCTTATAGGGCAGTTGCCATCCTCATGCGGAGCATCTCGCTACCTGAAGCGGATATCGACGCCCTCCTGAAGAAGGTCGATGTATACGGCGAGCCTCGAATCACACCAAAGATGAAGCTGGACAAAGCGCTCGCAGTCCTCGACGAAGAAATCGGAGACGACTAGGTGGAACGCTTCCGTCCTTCGTTACCCTGCATCGATCACATCCCCCGATCTCAGCCTCTCACGGCGTCCTCATACTTTTCACACTCATAATTCGCCAACTAGCACCCTTTCTTCATGTCAGTACAAGCAAATGTGTATCTCCCTCATCTTGGCTCAATTTGCATATATTCTTCCCATGATTTCAATCTGCATTCGATTTCCCTCTCAACTTCGTATAGTCACCACCCTCATCCATCAAAGGGTGGATCTTAACCCACCCGAACTTTCCATAGCACTCGCATTTCGTACAAACAGATCCGCTTTGTCTCCCCCGGCATACCCATAGAAAGGCGATGCGAGTCAAGCGAAGAGAACGATACTTTGCTGAGGATATGCACAAGGTCCTAGACTCGCTTTACATCAGGGCACAGAGACTCGGCGAGATGGGTTGGAGTACCTCTTTCAAGTCAGAAAGGTTTCCGGACACCGTCTGATTGTCGATGACTTTCCTTTGTTCAACTTCACGACATCGCTGCCCATGTCTTCATTTTTTGAAGTTCAGGACCAGCCGCCGATCTACAGGCAATGACCTCGGCCCTCCCGGCGACGGGACCGGATAACGTTCCAAGGACGAAGCCCAGCCTGCATTCCCCGACAACCTGCAAGAAGAAGCTCTGACCTCGTCAAGCCACAGATCGGGGTGACGCATCGCCGTTAAGGGAAGACAAGGTTCCTTGCTATTTGACCAAAACCTCATTACGGGAAGTGGTCTAACATGTCGGTCTCAATCCTGGTCTTCAAGGTACAGGATGAAGTGACCTGGGAGTGGGCGGAACGAGGCGCCGAAGCTCGAGGACACCGGCAGGCTATCAAGGCTAGTTGCTACGAAGGACGTTGTGGATCTCCAGCATGCCTTTGTTGCCATGCGCAGAAACGGGTTGTCTCGTGCTGATACACTGGTAGAACGGTTTCGACAAAAGGATGTGTCTATTGATGTGTCTAACCTCTACAATTGATCCACGTCCATGACATCCGCAGCTTGCTTGCTTTTCCCCTCAGCGACCCAAGCGTCGATCTTTGCCTTCAGCTCGGTATCTGGTATGCACTCCTCAAACTTCAACCTGAATGAGAGGTAAATCTGTATTCCATACATCGATATCTCCCACTTACGGTACATTGTTGAAGGGATCGACCTCTTTTGACAAAAGGACAGTGCGGATGGTTCCTCGATCGATGACCACACGGGATACAGGCAGTATCACGGGATCCTTCATAACTGTAAGGGTGCTGAATCAGCGCATGCCTCCACGCAATCAGAGTCCAGCTCACGGGTGGAGAGCAGCGGATCTATGAGAGCAAATCAGCACTCTTCGACTAGTTGTGAATATGGCGCTCACCGAGGTATTCGTCAGGTATCTCCCGCTCGTCCTCAATCATGATGGTCGCCTTCATATCCTCCACCTTTTGGGTGAATGCTACGACCTCGCCTACTTCGGCGTCCGTCATGATTGCACGGTTCTTCAGGATCCTCGCAAACTTCTCGAACAGATCCTTCGTGTAGCTTCGTCCGTCGTTGGCGACAGCGCGAATGAAGTCGGACTCGTGACTGAGGTTGAGGTAGATTTGGGCGATACCAGCTAGGAGCCTCTTGGGCTTGAATGAGAATTTGTCAGGGTCGGGGACGCGGAGCTCCTGCATCTTCGGCCCGACCAAGTTTACCAGATTCTCATCAAGGGTCTATACATAGAAATTAGCAGAAATACCGGGTCCTCGAGCAACTCACTGCTGCTAGCCGATCAACGATCTCGGAAGTGACGAATGGTTCCTTGGCGGTCGCTGTGATCGCCTTAATCAATTCGACATTGTCCAAACCTGTGACAGTGTGGAATGGGGCCTGACTCTCCGCTTGTCGTAATTGCGCCTCCAGATCGTCCCGCTCGCTCTTTTCCAAACCCGCCCATGTCTCCTCGTTGGACTTTTGTGCTTGTACCGAATTGATCTTCGCCAGGCTTGTCAACGACTCTTCAAGGTGGAACGTAGTGTCACTCATAAGCATGTTCACGAACTTGATGAACTGGTGGAAGTCGTCGCTAATGCTTGTGAGTATGTATCCGTTTGAGACGGAGATCGACTCACTGCCTTGCTTTGATAAAGGCCTCTCGGTGTAGCGGGTTCTCCCACATAGATTTGAAGATGCGACTGATATCTCGGCTACGTATCGGTGCTGATCAGCCATAGCTGCATAGAAACGCTTGGGGTCGCATACCGGAAATTGAACTTGTCTGCGCAATTATCAGCTTCGAGGACTGTCATTTGCACAATCAACTCACCCCAAAATTGCGTATGACCTCCGGTTATCTCGACATCTACAAGGGCGTTAGCTGTTGTAGATAGCACCTTGCGACGCACCGATGAAAAAGCGTATCAATGTTGGCATCAGATACTGTGTTGATAAGGTATGGACTCCGAGTCGATCGAAGAGGGTTCCTTTTCGGAAGTAGCCGACAGGGTAGAGCCCATTAGCAAGGATCTGTGAGGCCTGGTGAGGTCGTATACAGCGATAGCATGGCCATGCTCACCGAGACGAGCTTCGCTTTCAGGAAAGGATTGTTGACGTAATTCGGCGACAAGAATGTAATCGCGAAGGTGATCAGAAAGTCCTTGTCCGCATCGTCGAGAGCATCCGGTTCGTAACTGCAGAAGTCTAAGCACAGTGATCTGCACCAGGGGCGACGCACCGCGCTAAAAAGTCATAATATTCCGCTACATTCTCGACAAGGTATTCCGGAAGCATTCGGAAATGCAGCGGCGCTTCTTCGGGTAGAGGCAGCCTGCGCCCTAGATCAGCTGATTCGATCGCAGCCGAAGCACTCACTTTATCGGCCTTCCTGGGTGTTGATGACTGGGGTCTACCAGCCGGACCAGCCAAGTCATCACAAAGCCCATGAAATTGACATTGGCTCTCGTCAAGCCCGGATCGAGTATTTGGGTATCGTATGCGTGGATCGATGCATGAAGAGTTGAAATGTCCGACTATTGATAAGTACCTAATCGATTCATGACCTTACTTTTAGCTTGCTGATGGTTGCCTCACCCTGCGCCTCGAGGGCCGCATTCTGGTCTAGCATTAGGTTGCGGGTCTGACCGACGGGACAGACTCACACCCGTCCAATCCCCTCGGGAGGCCTCTGTCCTGTTTAGCTCCTTTTCCATCTCAGAAATATTCTTCTCCGCGCGGCCCCGTGTACTGATGGTCTTGACCAGGCCAAGATGTTGAAATGCGTTGAGTAAGAAGAAAAGATCGGAGATGAAATTGTTCGAAGGCTTGGCATCGACTATTTCGAAGGTGTTAAGTGAGTCAAGCAAGTTGCACGCACCCTCCATCGAATCCGTTGCAAAATATACGTCAGCATCCTCCTTGGTCGCTCGAATCTTGGTTTCTTCGTCGATCATTATTCGCTTGCTTGTGCGGAAATATTCGGGATCTATCTTATCTATCTAAGAGCTCAGTCAGTTTTTTAAAATCATGTCGTGCATACAGGCAAACCTTTGAGAAGTTCACGTCCATAACGGGGTCGAAGAGCTTGAGCAGGACCATTTGTAGATTGGTCATAAAACCATCAGAAGATACTGTCCTCGGGTCCACCTGCGAATTGCAATCATTGAGAGGAAGTCCAATTATCTGACGGAACTTACCCTCATACCCGCACGTTTCTCATTGATGCTGACAACGTAAGCGAAGAAGCTCAGGACACCTTCGCGAGCTTCGGAAGAAGACCGTATGACAGCATTATATATAGTAAACAGGGAAGTCTGGAAGGCGGAGTCAGCTGAGAGAAAGCAAGAGGGGACGACAAGTACATGCAGGCCGCCAAGAGTATGCCGAAGATTGGATTTGTTGGCATCGATATCCGCCTTCTTCCGCTCCGTCGGGTTCGAGAAGTAGGTTTTCCATATCTCGGGCTGCAGATATGAGCGACGTCAATATAGATGAAATGGTACTCACAAATTCCCGAGGATAGACGCTCAATCTTGTCAAAGGTCCCAACAAAGACTGCCATTCGAGCTTGGGGGCTTCCACGTCCGGCGCGACCCATACACAAAGTGTAGGTAGCTGAGACATCGAGTGTCAGGGCAGGAAAGTCTGGATACCAGCATCCACGTACCAAAGCCGCAATCCTTTTGACTTGAACGAGAGTAGCCACGGCTCCCAGGTATCTCCTCCATTCATCGCCGAGCAGATCCGGCGAAGGGGAAATCTTGAACCATTCCTGGAAGAAGAGACTGATAGTGGGAGTGATGACGTCGGCCAAGACGTCATCCGAGAAGCCGGCAGCCAGATCATTAAGGAACGGAAGCAGATCGGCGGCACCAATAGGCGCAGGCGTCAAGTTGACGGAAGTCGCAGCAAGAGACGTAGTGAGCGGGTCGGCATTGGCTTCAGACGATGCACGAGGGGTAAGAGCGAGGAGTATGGGAAGGAACTCTGCAGGACCAGTGGGCTTACTGATTGACAATATCAGCCGGAGACAATTCATTACGCGGACGAAGCTTACTCGATGGGCTGCGGGAACATGGTGGGATCTTCCAAGGTCATCCCACAATAAGAAATAATCAGAGCCCGCATCTTCTCAACGGCCTCCTTCCACGATAGCTTCTCTTCCGCTGAGTACGCCTGATATGAATATGAGCGAATATCAAAAGCCAGATCCTTCTAACTCACAAGACGATGATTGTTTCGGTTGGCGATGTTAAGGCGCTTCCAACATCCCGTAAGGTACTCAAATATCGTCTCATTCTGGGGTAGACCGGCAAGGATGGTCAAGACGTCGGGATCGCTCCTTAACAACAGTCAGCGGATCTATACTCCTTGGTGCTGAGGCTTTACGAGTTGGCCATCGCCACAGGATCAAGAGACAGGCGAGCGATCAACAGGCGATCTGACATGTCGAGCATTGTCCGAAGGGGCAGAGAATTATCTACAGTCGTCGTAAACGTCACACTTAGCCTGCAGGCCAGCTCACCTGCTTGTTCCTCTTGCATCTCCAACTGAAGTCCCTTCAGCCAGCATAAACGCCAGGCGCTTTCCTGAGCTTTTCCTTTCTGTATGCGCGCTTCATCGTCAAGTTTGTCGGGACCGAGGAAGTGCTCACGTCCAGAGTGACCGAAAACACTGTCCCCACTTGATCAACTTCCCAATCTGCATACTCTAACGCGGGTCGAGCATTTTGTTGTGCAGCGGCAGAGACGATTCTTGGTCCGATCGACTCTTCCTTCTTGAAAGGTGTGGTCGAGCTGGCTGATGGTCGCTTGCCGAGAACGAGAGAAGGACTAGAGGTCTTCCCATTCACAACGGACCTCCCTCCTACGGCATTTGACCGATCTTGGGCTTCTAAAGATCTTGGGGACGAGGAAGAGCTGGCGGAAGCTGAGCTAGGGGTGGTCAAGAGGCGCGAGGTTGCCGAAGCTGGAGCTCGGGGTCCAGCACTGCTTGAACGTGCCTCTGACGTCGGGATATCTACCGTAGTTTGATTGGGCACAGGGGTGGACGGTCCTCCCAGACGAGCGAGCCGCTTGAGTCGGATCTACATTCGGACAAATCAGGTGGATCAGAAAGAGACTCCCAGAAGAGTCTTCGCCACGCATTCAGCTCACCTTGTCGGCGTCACTCATAGGCTGATCGCTATCCGACATGTTCGCTAGAAGCTCGAGTTGTTTGAATTTATCAGTATTATTCAATATCAAATCAAAGGAGCTTGAAACGGGACAAGCTTTGAATATGGGAGGCGAACTATGATGAAAGTTAATCACGTGACCACAGTTCTTCAGTACTCTTTGTATGAGATTCCCCGGAGCTCATCGTTACCTTGACAGCGTACGGGACGGCTACGATGGCTCAGGTCGTCATTTGCCTCGATCAACCTTCGACTTACCGAGATAATCGGTCAGAGGTGGGCCTACCTTTGAAAGACCCGAATACATCCGACCCTGACCTCTTGAAGGTCGACCGGGAAACAGAAAGGCGATTGCTCGGGCAGTCGAGTACGCTATACGTCGGCAATCTCAGCTTCTACACCACAGAAGCCCAAATTTACGAACGTCAGTCAATGGGACGGTGCTGATTGGATACTCACGTTTGTTGCTTAGTCTTCTCAACGTGCGCTCGGCCGGAAGACGGCGGAGGGGTCAAGAGGTGGGTGGATACGTATCGACCGACCGGGTGTTTCCTGATCGCTCCTCAGGATCATCATGGGTCTTGACCGCAACCAAAAGTCACTTATTCATCCGAGACATTGGTCAAGCTGAATCTTCTTAAGGACGCCCTGTGGTTTCGCATTTGTCGAATATTATCTACACTCGGAAGCGGTGGCATCCCTTCGATACATTTCTGGCACCAAGCTTGACGAGAGGGTCATACGGTGTGACGTAGACCCCGGGTACAAGGAAGGAAGGCAATTCGGGCGAGGAAAGAGTGGAGGTCAGGTGCGAGACGAGTTCAGGCAGGAGTATGACAGCGGCCGAGGTGAAGATTAGACTCTCGATTGAAACTGACCTCTTAGGGGGTTGGGGTCATCAACGGTTAGAGGAAGAACGACGACGACAAGAACAAGATCGATTGCGGTCACAACTGCAATTTGACACCTATGCATCAACGATGGGAGGTCTGGGGATGGCTGGAGCTGATGTTCCTCGGGGAGAAGGTCCCCTGGGAGATCGACGGAAGAGGGACCGAAGCGAAGACGAGGAGAATGAGAGAAGGGAGGACGATGACGCGAAGAGGTTCAGGGGGGATCGTGATGGGGAGTAAATTTAGATTCCTACAGATTGTTGAGACACCCATCGTACAATTCGCTCGTATGTACAATTGTCGCTGTACTACACGATCATCAGATCTTGTGAACGCGAAATCTGCCTCCGTCGCATGAAAGCAGCCACGTTCCCGTTAGCGCGACATTACTTTGAGTAGGCAGTGTTGAGATTCGACCTGTAGTGAAGATGCAAGACGTTCATATACAAATATGATGTATAAATGATGAAAGTCCGAGGTCATGGGGAAGCTGCCAACTAGGCCTGCCAGCTAGCTGGATAGGCGAGTAAGTTCACACGCCTTCAACAGGTAGAGTAGGCCAGAACTCCCCTATTCTCTCCTGAAGTGAGATTCCATATCTTTGATTAGTTGACGACATGTATGAGCCCCACCTCTCGGATCATCATAACGACTTTTCGAGGCAGAATGAAGACGGGTCTTCGTTACTGGAAGAGCTGGATAGGATTGCTCCCATCAAAAGTTTCGATGCCTTTCCAAAGGTGAGCTATGAGACTGACTAGGCGGGCCTTTTGCTCTTGACAGTAATGGGATTCTGACTTGGTTCCAAAGGTCCAGGCGACGTACACGTCTCAGTCGAGGAGAGGAGGGGTCTTGACTTCAATCGTCGCGCTCGTCATATTCCTCCTCGTCCTGGTACGCGAAACTCAGCATTCCCCAACCCCATTCCCGTGCTGATATGTCGCAGAACGACCTGGGAGAATATCTTTATGGCGCTCCAGACTATACCTTCCGAGTGGATCAGGAGATGGAGAAGGACCTCCAGCTCAATGTTGATCTGACTGTCGCCATGCCTTGTCATTGTGGGTCTTGAGAGCAATGTTACGCCATCGGCTGACTCCGTACCAGTCTTGACAATCGACCTACGAGACGCTGTCGGAGACCGACTCCACCTCAGCGATGATTTTGTCAAGGATGGAGTGTGTAGATCTCCATGTCCAGGCATTACATGGCTGATATTCGTTCCCCAATAGACATCCTTCACTGTCGGAAGAGCGAAGTCCATGAAGCAAGTCGTTGCTGGTTCGGATATGCCCACTTGCTGATCTACGCTAGACTCATGTCACCGACTGCGCAATCCGCGTCCCAGATCATCTCGTCTTCTAAACGGCACACTCCCTCACATCGTAAGGATGTGTCGGGAATCCAACGACTATTCTCCTTTAATCCCAAGCGCGTCAAACAGCAACATGCCAGTTATCGCCCAACCTATGACAAGGTTCCCGATGGACCGGCTTGCAGGATATACGGTAGCGTCGAGGTGAAAAAGGTGACTGCGAATCTGCATGTGACCACACTTGGGCACGGATACATGAGCTTTGAGCACACAGATCACCATTGTAAGTGAATCGCGGCACGAACTCTCCTGATGTCTTCAGTGATGAATTTGTCTCACATCGTGCACGAATTTTCGTTCGGCCCCTTCTTTCCGGCTATCTCGCAACCACTGGATCTGAGTCTAGAGTCTACCGATCAGCGTGAGCATTTCTTAGCCTTACCCGACAGTCCTCGTTTACCTGATTCACATCGTCCTGTGCAGCCTTCACCATCTTTCAATACTACTTGCGCGTCGTGCCAACGACTTATATCGATGCAGCGCGGCGCAAGCTTGTGACCTCTCAGGTGAGTCGCCGATCACAGCTTCCGCTGATAGCACAGTATGCTGTCACCGATTATTCCCGCTCCTTCGAGCATGGCGCTAGCGTCCCCGGCATCTTCTTCAAGTATGATCTGGAGGCGATGGCATTGACAATCCGGGAACGAACGACAACACTGTATCAGTTCTTGATACGGCTGGTTGGGGTCGTCGGTGAGCTCGTATCACCGGAGCTGAACAGAGACATAGCTGACAAGACGCAATGATAGGGGGCGTATGGACCGTCGCGGCTTTTGGTCTACGAGTATTCAATCGAGCGCAGCGGGAAATGACGAAGCTCGCAGGGAGCGAGAAAGAATCTACATCCGCATTGCCTAGCGTTAGCCCCGTGGTTGGTCTTGACAACGGCAACGGTTACTTTGGACGGACTTCACCTCGAGTCAACTTCACGACACGGGCAGGTAGCTGGATGTCGAGCAGAGATAGCTCAGGAGGGATCATCACTGATTGGAAGGGGAGATAAGAGCATCAAAATGCATCTTGAGCTTCGCACAACTCCTTGCACATCGATTTGAAGACTGCCACAAAGAGCTATCCAAGATTACCGGAGTTATTCCTTTGCTCCGAGTTATCATTGATTGTATCAACTCTTCATTTATAATACATTCGACCCTGGAACGCTGCGGGCCAGTCCATTCTCGGGGCTGGGTGCCGACTGCACTTACCGCCCCCATTCATCATGGCCAGTCATCGAGACGCCGTCTTCAAGGACCAGCCTTACACCGACCCCAATCCCCTTCCTTCTTCCATCCCTCCCATTGATGAGCTCGGCGTAACTTCTGCACCTCTCAAGAGCGCGTCTTTCTTCATCGGCAGCTTTTGTAAAGAGGTCAACGGTGAGCCGAGCATTGCGCTACTACTTCGATCGCAGGCATTGACAATCATCGAAACCAGAGGATTTCATGCTGTGCAAGTCGGAGAACCGAGATCCAGAGCATTGTTTGCAGGAGGGACGGAAGGTGACACGATGCGCTTCTGAAGTGTGAGTCTTAACGGATCGTTTGAGACTCCAATCTTGAGCATGCGGCTGACGCGCTATGTCTCACAGCGTCGGGAAGATTCGGGAAAGCTGCTTAGCCGAATTCGACACACATTGGCGGTGTCTCGAGTTCAATAACCAGGTGAGCTGCGATCCACGGATTTGGATCAATAAGGACTCTTCTGAGGTTCTCAGTATTATCAGGCATGTCGGAAACCCGAGAGAGCTTTGAACCAATGCGTCTTCACAAAGCTGGTGAGATTCGCCCACATGCTCTTGTCCAGGACCGCGCTAATTCGTCCTGGCCCCATTATCTATTTCTCCTTCGCAAATTCCGGCGGTCTCGCATCAGAACCTCTCCAAATCAATTCCCGGATCACCAGAAGGGCAAGAACAAATACACGAAAAGAAACGGCCCATCTTTACAAGGGTCCAAAAGTGAGGACAATGTACAAACTTCGTCATGGTCACACCTACCTTCGCATCGACCTTAAGATACTAGGCATTGCATTGACGCTAACCAATACCTTGGCTCAACTCAATCAGCCTCCTCAGTAGCTCAGAGTCTCCACCAGCTTGTCGAAAACGCGTATCACGTCGGGTTGGTAGAACTTCTCGTAAGTGAGAGGTACAGGGGTGCTACGGGACGTCAAAGATTATCGCTTCATTATGATTCACTCACTCCCATCCACTGACCAAACCGATTGGGGCCTCGAGATACTCGAAAGCTCGCCGGCCTACCTCGCCAGCAATATCGTTGCCAACGCCGCCGCTCTTCCCCGCTTCATGCACAAGCACCATGCGACCCGTCTTCCGCACCGCCGCGGATATGGCAGGGATGGGGAGCGGATTGATGGTTCGGACGTCGATCAGCTCGATGGATGGAGCCGGATTGGGGAATCGCAACTTGGCAGGCAGAAATGGAACGAGGCTTGGAGGGGGGCTTTGCAGTAATCTGATCGCTCGCACTATACTGTTCAGCCGAAGTAACTGATGATGCAAAGGACAAACGGCAAGTGTATAGTGGAGTTCCATACGAGACCAATGTCAAGTCTGAACCTGGCGTGACGGTGTCAATTTGTCCTATTGGCAGGGTGTAGTCGTCGGTGGGAACTTGCTCGACTGCCATGTGGTCAGCATGACGAGAAAGGTACCAATATACCAATCTCACCAGCAGCTCGATACCTGAAAAATTTCTGTCAGTGACGCTTGTGATCAAGAAACAGGACCTGCAGGATCTTTGGCTCGAGCACCAGGATCGGATTCGGATCTCTGATCGCCGCCAGCAACAAGCCTTTAGCCTGAAGGGGCGATCGAGGGATGACGACCTTTAAGCCTGCTGCACCGAGAAAGAAACCCTGAGGCGCTATCAGCTTAAGACAACGGGATGTGCCTGCTCCTCACTTCTGGACTTTGAGAATGATACAGGCCGCCGTGGCCCACGCTTCCGATCGGGGCACGAATGGTCAAGGATCCGCCCGACATGGGATATGCACCGCCGCTGCCGTAACGCTGCTTCGCTGCTTCGTTGAGGAGCTGACAACCATCGGCTTCTGCAGTGGTCAGAAACACAAGAACTCACCTGATCGAAAGCAGGAAAGATCTACCCAATTGTCAGCCAGATTTCGATTTACGAAAGGCTGAAACCGACGTAGTCGCCAAATTGGATCTCGCCTATAGCACAACCGCCCACACTGGCGAGTCCTATCCCGAAGCCAGCTATGCCTTGCTCCGTGAGAGGTGTGTTGAAGACGCGCTTCTTGCCTTGAGACTCCATCAAGGCCTAGAAAAGGGATATGTGGCTCCAGCTGACCGAATTCTTCTGTCAAGCCCATCGTACATCGGAAGACACCACCTGTGTACAGAAGATCAGGGCTCTCGTGGCAAGAAGGCAAAGAAAAGAGCACACCGAAAGCAACATCCTCTCCGAAGACGACAGCTTTGGGATCCGTGGCGAGAGCAGTTCTGATACGAATAGATTAGCATGAAGCTGGCTTTCCATCCTGATATTCACCCAAGTGCATCTCTGATGGCCTGATATAGGTTGAGTCGCCTCGTTTGTCTTCCCTTCCCTGTCGGTCCTCGCAATCCGTGTCCATCCGCAAATGTCAATCCAGGGGTCGCGAGTGCCTTTGCAGAAAGATTTCAGCTGACTTGCCACGGTAGAAAGTCCATACCTTATCTGGCGTATCGAGGAGCAAGTCACTCTTGCCCAAGGAAGGCTCTTCACCTTCTACGAGATCGCTGACACTCTCTCTCGAAGGTGTAGGAGTAGCCCGAGCTCGACGTGGACCGCTGGAGGTAGTGTCGGCCGTGCGAGCATCCGAAGGATCATCGACCGAGACTCCGTAACCCGCCCAATTTCGGTGTAAAGGATGATTGAAAGGTCTCACTGTAGAGAAACTCTGAAGCAGCTTGGCGGGAAGATCTATTCGTCGCCTCATGAGGCTCACCGTAAAGCAGAAGCAAATTCTGACAGTCATGAGGCCTACGACCAGGGCAGCGTTGAATCCTCGACCTGGAGCCCCAAATCCTTGGGGAAAACAGGCGTGGTCCCGTCCCGAGCCTACCGCGCCTCTCCAAGATTGGCTTCCACTCTCCTTCCATCTCATCTTTTTGATCCTTTGGCGTCATCATATTCAGTGGGGCACACCTCTTTGTATATCATCTCCATTTTGTTGTCAGACTCCTCTCCTCCAGAAAGTCACCTCTAATTCCTTTCTTCTCCGATCAAGAGTCTATCTTCCGAATCATCGACCCGGGAATCATGTTTGCCAAAGTATCCGACAAGTTTCATCGAAAGCAAAATTCATCCAATACAAAGACCGGACAGCCTAATACCCCTGCTGGTAATCAGCAGGTCGCGAATGTATACTCGGTCAAGTCAATAGCTCCCCAGCAGAGTATCTTGCAACAACCTGGCCCTGGCCATGGCGGCATCGATGGTTTGACAGGGGGTAGTCCCATGGATGGAATAGAGGGGTGAGCGTTTACAGTTCTGAACGTCTGGCTTCTCCCGGGAAATCTGCGAGTGTTAGCCTTTGGATTCTCGTCTCAATCCTGGGGTGGCCTGGTCACTTTCCAGGCCGGTGGAGAGTTAGGCCTTGCAATTACTCTCTCGGCCCTTTGCATGACCAGCGTCAAGCCACATGGATTCTGGTTCGGCTTACTTCGTGGAGAATGCGCTGACCATGTTCTCCATCGTTTCACCCATCGCTCACTACTCCTCCGTATGTCGGCTCCTACGTGCGCTCGCTGATCCCCTTCTTCATCGACGCCTTGCTGCTTCAGCCAATCTCCCTCTCCTCCCCAAACTAGCTTTTCCCATTCCCAATCTTCTGCCGCTGGCTCTTCCGCATCCTTGTCCCTCTCCACTGTCCCACCACAAGCCCGGACCCCTTCCTCGGCGCTCGGCGTACAAGAGGGCCAATCATCTTCCTTGGGACAGCCCGTCTATGCGCAGAAGGACATCCCTCAGTTCGCTCAGCAGGCTATGCAGCATAACGGGGACCGAGCGATGAGCGTAGAAATGGCAGACGTTTCTGCACTCAGCCTACAGAGCGGCGCGACTCAGCGACATTGCAGTGCGGATGGTGAACGCATGAGAGAAAAAGCTCGAGAAGCTCAAGAGCAGGTAAATAATGTCGACATTTTTATCAACGCGCACTGATTCCCCATAGGCGGCCCAAGCTCAAGCCAATCTCCACCACGCTACTCAGCAGGCCCGCGTCGCCGCGATCAATGCCGCAGCGACGCAAGCTGCTCTCGAGACCGTTCCAACTCAGCTTCCAGCCGCTGCAAAAGTCCCAACTCCGGTCGCCGGTGCGCCGGCACCTCAGCCAATGCGTCGGACTGCGGGTCGCTACGCGTTAGCCGACTTCAATATCGAGCGAACGTCAGTACATCGCAATCCATACCGTTTTCAGCTCATCAATGCAGCCTCGGCACCGGGTCTTTTGGTCGGGTGCACCTTGTCCGGTCAAAGCACAATGGTCGCTTCTACGCCGGCAAGGTACTGAACAAGGAGAAGGTCATCAAGATGAAGCAAGTCGAACATACCAATTCCGAGCGCGAGATGCTGGTTCGAGTCCGACACCCTTTTCTGGTCAATCTGTGGGGCACTTTCCAAGACGCCAACAACCTTTACATGGTCATGGATTTCGTCGCCGGAGGGGAGCTGTTCAGCTTACTGCGAAAGAGTCAAGTGAGCGCCGCGTGAAGCTCTTCTGACTCAGCACAGCGATTTCCCAACTCTGTCGCCAAATTTTACGCTGCAGAGGTAGCCTTAGCGCTCGACTATCTGCACTCACTCGACATCATTTACCGAGATCTCAAGCCGGAGAATCTACTCCTCGGCGCCGACGGCCACGTTAAAGTCACAGATTTTGGCTTTGCGAAGCACGTTCCGGACATCACCTGGACACTTTGTGGAACGCCAGACTACCGTGGGTGTCGGCCGCAAACAAAGTTGACCTTTCAGTCGCGCCCGAGGTTGTCCAATCCAAGGGCTACAACAAGAGCGTTGACTGGTATGCACTGGGGGTGTTGGTGTTTGAGATGCTGGTGCGTGCCCCTCGAGCCCCCTTGTTCTCGCTCAGACGTCGCAGGCCGGCTACCCGCCTTTCTTTACGGAGGATGGCAACCCGATGAAGCTATACGAAAAGGTTGGTATCAGCCGCGATGTAGGCTGATAGGACAGATTATCGCGGGGAAGGTCCGGTATCCAACTTACTTCGATGTTCTTGCAAAAGAGCTTTTGAAGAATCTGCTGGTTGGAGACCTTACGAAGCGTTATGGCAACTTGCGGGCCGGCTCGTCCGATATCTTTGCGCACGGGTGGTTTGCGGAAGTCGACTGGGACAAGCTTTATCGCCGGGAAATCCCAGCGCCTTATGTTCCAAAGATTGAGGGGGAAGGCGATGCGAGCCAGTGAGTTTACAATACCGACTGCGCTGATCTCCAGATTCGACCGCTATCAAGAGGCCGATGTCAGCGAGTACGGAAAGGCTGGGACGGGCGCGTATGATCATTTCTTTGCGGATTTTTGAAACAGCATGCAGCACGAAATGTTTGTTACAGGTCGGCGAGTCCGTATCCACCACCCACACCGCAGCGCGACTACAGTGACCATAGGTGTTTTTCCCTTTGAACGGGCGTTAGGGTCCAGCATCGTTAAAGCGTAAGGTCACAGAGCTGTGTACTTCGGCTTTGATAGCTAAATTCATTCGGTCGGTTCAGCTTTGGGGTCTTAGTTCGGCAAGCTGTTTTGGACGAACATGTAATTTAATTTCATAGTGCTTCTTTCCTCAATTTCCTCGTTTAATTCTCGATGTCTCAGATTGTGCAAACTCCTTCAAGGAGAACGACCTCGACCCTACTTGATGGTCGACATGTCTTCCCTCCATTTTACGCCTGCTATCTGCTGCGATCCAAAGCGACATCAAAGTCGAATCGAACTTATGTGGGTCACCTAGGCCCCTGGATATCTCGAGAACTGAAGTGGCTTCAAGGTCGGATCCACACCGAATCCTTCAAGAAGGATCAGACAGCACAATGGAGAGCTCAAACAAGGAGCTTTGAAGACTTCACGATTCCGACCATGGGTCAGTGGCTTCATCGGGTATCAGAAAGCATCACAACGCCCTAACGCAACTTCAGGAAATGCAGATGATCGTTTACGGGTATCCTCAAGTCTCAACCAGAGCCACTAGACTGCGCTAAGACATCTTCAGCTTCCCAAGCAAGATCACTGCGCTGCAGGTAAGCAGATTCAACCTTCTCGGACCTTGAGCTAACATACACAGTACGAATGGGCTTGGCAAAAACCTGAGCTCTCTCGACATTTGCGAATCCGTCTTCCTCTCAACGACGAGGAGAACGGACCGATATTCGAGAGGGATTCGAAGCGCAACTGGATCGAACGAAAGGTCGCGTATGTGTTGGAGTGATGCTGCTCAAGCTGATCTCAAACAGAGTCGCCTATGCACTGCTGTGCCTACCGCCATTCTGCCGCTTGCCGTTACACCTTCGCTTCTTCACCGCCGATGTACACGATCTGTTTCAACAGCTCTCACCGAATAATCTCCATCATCCCAACAAACTGGTACCTCGGAAGGGCTCGACGGTCATGGTCAAGCTCCCGTCCCTCTCGCCAATGGTGACCGTCATCCTTGACTTGGGAGGCGTGTCCGGAAAGACTGGACTCCGGAGGCAGAGCACTCAAGGTGTGACAGGGCGAGATGAACCGATCGATGTGCAGGACGAGGATTTTCGATTTGGCAGTCGCGTCTGGGCAAAGTGGAAGAATCTGGAGGAAACGACGCGCCAGAGTGCACTTTTCTGCATAATCTGTCATCAAGCTATCGAAACGACTGTAAGAAGTCCCTCCAATCTTCAGCCTCGCTTATTAGGTACTAGAATCATCTCGACTTCGCTCTCTGCCCAGTTTCACCTGCCTCACCCGCTTCTCCATCATGCCTCTGCTTAACTCACATTCGCTGCTTGGCTTCAAATTTTCTCATGACACGAAGCTCTCAGTCGCCGACACTTTTGCCTCGCGAGGGCTCATGTCCCTCGTGCGGTGGCGCGTCGGATTGGGGAGAGATCATACGATCATGCTATGGTCGAAGAGAGGGGAGCGAGCTGGAACGCGCAAAAGCGGACACGGCCTCGAGGAGACCAAGAATGAAGTCGGAGAAAAACCCCGCGGAAGGGAGCGTTGTCCTTGCGACGACCGAAGAAGAAGGCAACGTCGACTGAACATTGTCAGCAGAGGACGAAGCGTGGGACAGAACTGCAGCGCTGTCATCCGCTCGCCATGGACGTAGTCCATTGAAGAGCAAGCTGAGCTCGCTCATCCCGGTCAGTCCTCAGAGAGTACGAGCGACCGGTGAAGGCGAAGACGTAATCATCGAACACGTCAACAACATCATCGAAAACGTCAACAACCTGGCCGAGGGAAGGGGAAGCTTGAAGGAAAAAGCAGACAGACGCTCAGCGAAGATCCCGCCCGCCCGAATGCAGGCAGCATTGTCAGCAGATCTGGCACAGACTCGCGGCGGCCTCGAAGGAAGATCAGCCAACACCAAAGGGTTGCGGTGAATCGGATACGCAGCATCGAGGATTCAATAGAGGATAGCCGCGGGAGCGAGAGCGAGATGGAGTGGGAGAGACTGGAGAGAGACATGATGGCATTGCGATAATCATGTGGTCTTATGGTAGAAGTGTTCCACGCTTCTATCGGCCTAGGGCCATTTCTACTTGGTTTGCGAGCTCGTCTTCACTCCGAAGTATTGTCCAATCTTTCGTCCGTCTGTCTGCCGAGCGTTTCAACGTCGTCGCCGAAATGCAATTGCCCCATGGATACGTGGAGTGTACCATCTGGTGGTCGACTTCGATCATACGCTTTCTGCACCTGACGGTCTTGACCGAGCGAGCTCACTCCACCCTCTGATGTCGGCGCTTCCGATGAGGATGGTGAGTCAGCTTTGACTCGGGCGTCGACGAGCGGTGTGTTTGCGAGAGGTGACTCGGGAGTGTCGTCGGCGGAAGCGAAGGAAGCAGCATCATCCTCGTCGGTGGTGGCGTAATCCTCCCAGTCCAGCTATATAAAATATAGTCAGCGGTTGAACAGGGGATGAGTGCCAGCCGTTAGCGAATGAAAGCCGACATACATAGTCGTAGATGACTCTGACTATGAGGCTGCAGCTCGGACAGGTGGCAATCTCCTCGCCCTCTCTCAATTGAGCCTTTGAGATCTCGAATCGGTCGCCGCATGGACAAGGAAAGTGAAAAACCTTGTTGTCTGGGTCCCATGCGAAATCTTCAATCTCGAGCTCGTCATAGTAATTGACCATGATGATAGCATCTATCGTCGAAGTCCATGGGGGAGTTGTGAACCGACAGGAAATATGAGAAGAAACCAGGAAATGGATCAGTTACGTAATCTAACGACCCCGGACTTTGTTTCGCCAAAGCCCGGCGCTTTGGCTGTCGGGGTCAGACCACGTGTCGGTGACAGCCTGTCGGCTTGTCTTCACACTTCCTTTACGACTTTTCATCTGACGAACGACAGCTATCATGGCTCTCACGAATGGACACGCTACCAACGGTCTACATGATGACGGTGAGTCCATGGCGTGCATGTCACTTGTTCTGCAAGCTCCAATATCCCGCCGAATTAATCCTTCTTATCCAGTCCTTACCTGTTTGGCTAAGGGCGGATATGCGCGCCGATGAAGAGCTCTCGCTGAATTTCCTTTCCAGGTACTGGTGTTGTCAAGCTTGATCCTTGGTGAGTCGCCTTTGAGAGCACGTAAACCCGCACAGAGACCTTCGAACTGACGTTCGGTCGTTCAGGCTGGAACCCTTCTCGTCGGCCTTGCAAGGACGTTATTCGGCCTTCAAGAAACAGCTCGCAGACATCAATCAGCACGAGGGAGGACTAGCTCATTTCGCGGAGGGATACAAATCCATGGGCCTCCAAGTCGATTCCAGCGGGGGAGTGAGGTATCGCGAGTGGGCGCCCAATGCTACTGAAGCGAGATTGATCGGCGAGTTCAGTATGTCGAGTCGGTACCATTCCTTCTTGAAGCTCACGGTCGGATGCTTTTCAGACAACTGGTCTCACACCGCCAATCCAATGACCAAGTCGCCCTTCGGTACATGGGAATGTTACGTTCCGCCTGCTTCTCCTGGGCATTGCGCTATCCCTCACGATTCCATGCTCAAGATCTCCATGACACTTCCCTCCGGCGTCTCCATTGACCGTATCCCGACATGGCTCAGCCGTGTCACACAAGACTTGAACATTTCCCCCATCTATGAAGGGCGCTTCTGGAATCCGCCCAAGGAGCAATTGTATCAATTCAAGCAGGGACATTCGAAGAGGCCTGTCGATGGTCTAAAGATCTATGAAGCGCATGGTCGGTCCCTTTGACACACTGTAGCAGCTTTGGCTGAATGGTCCCTTTCAGTCGGGATCTCCAGTCCAAACATGAGAGTCACCACATACAGGGAATTCGAGCACGACGTCCTGCCAAGAATCAAGAAGCTTGGTTACAACTGCATCCAGATGTGAGCAGTCCTTCCTCTTTTCATGGAGATGATTTGAGCTTACGGGCCGTCACCAGGATGGCCATCATGGAGCATGCCTATTACGCTTGCAAGTTTGAGCCTGCCGCATGTCGTCTTCTGACCCCAAACAGCCTTCGGTTATCAGGTTTCCAACTTCTTCGCTATCTCCTCGCGCTATGGTGAGTGATTCGACATCAAGGATGGTGATTGATGTTTTGCAGGAACGCCCGAGGAGCTCAAGTCTCTGATTGATAGGGCACATGAGATGGGCATGACTGTCCTGCTTGACGTCGTCCATTCTCATGCGTGCAAGAACATTGTGGATGGGTGAGCCTTGAGGTGTCGATGTTGCTAAATCTCGCTTAGCATTAACATGTTGGACGGAACCGATCATCTATACTTCCATGAGGGCGCCAAAGGCCGACATGAGCTCTGGGATTCTCGCCTATTCAATTACGGTCACCACGAAGTCCTCCGCTTCCTGTTGTCCAACCTCCGATACTACATGGATGTGTACATGTTTGATGGCTTCCGATTCGACGGTGTCACCAGCATGATGTACAAGCATCATGGCATAGGGACCGGCTTCTCAGGTGAGTTCGCATGGTCCTTGAGCCGGCATTGATGGCAGGTGGCTATCACGAGTACTTCGGTGACTCGGTAGACATCGAGGCCATGGTATATCTCATGCTTGTGAGCCCTCACTTGACGGAAGTTCTGGTACTAATTCCAATCTTTAGGCCAATCAGATGCTTCACGAGCTCTATCCAAACGTGATCACCATCGCTGAGGACGTTTCGGGTATGCCAACACTTTGTCGCCCTGTTTCTGAAGGAGGTGTTGGCTTCGACTATCGCCTCTCGATGGCAGTCCCGGACATGTGGATCAAGCTTCTCAAGGAGAAATCGGACGACCAATGGGAGATGGGCGCCATTGTACACACTTTGACCAACCGCCGTCATCTCGAAAGGAGCGTGGCGTACGCAGAGTCCCATGACCAGGCACTGGTTGGCGACAAGACTCTGGCGTTCTGGCTTATGGATAAGGAAATGTGTAAGCTCTGGCAGCTCAAATCTGGCCCGAAGCCGCTGATCAAGCTCAAAACGCAGATGACTTTATGTCAGATATGACACCCTTGACTCCGATCATCGATCGCGGTCTAGCGCTTCACAAGATGATCCGGTAAGGCCATAAGATATTCAACACTTCGGGCTGAGGCTTGGTAGATTCATCGTCCACACTCTAGGTGGCGAAGCATACCTCAACTTCGAAGGCAATGAATTTGGCCATCCAGAGTCCGTCAACGGAATGAGCTAGTGAGATCCAACTGACTTCGCATAGATGGATGGACTTCCCCCGTGAAGGCAACGGCAATTCCTTTGCACACGCCCGCCGTCAATTCAATCTCATAGACGATGAACTCCTTCGATACAAATACCTGAACGAGTTCGACATCGCGATGAATTGGCTAGAAGATCAATACAAGTGGCTGAGCTCACCACAGGCATGTCGCTTAGAGGTTGATTGTCATGAGCTTACAGATCCTCAAGGCGTACGTCTCTTTGAAGCATGAGGGCGACAAAGTCATCGTCTTCGAGCGCGCTGGGCTACTTTTCATCTTCAATTGTGAGACGTTAACGGAAGATGTATCTGACTAGTGTCAGTCCACCCTACACAATCTTACGCAGACTACCGGGTAGGAATTGAGACGGCCGGCCAGTACAAGGTGATCCTCACTAGCGATGAGAAGAAATTTGGAGGCCACGAACGGATCGAACGAAATGGGAAGTATTTTACGACGCCTATGGAGTGGAACGGGAGGAAGAATTGGCTTCAGGTCGGTGATTGAGTATCTCGCTTGGGGTCCCATTGACGCTGTCTGGCAGGTCTACATCCCGTCTAGAACAGTCCTCGTGCTCGGTTCATGATTTCTCTTACGATCACTTCTCATGTCACGGATCACACCCTCATGATGAGGGCAATGAGGTAACGAGCCATCATGATCTGGGTTTAGTAGCGATGTAATTATCGGTTGAGCTGGAACATTCGACGTATCTAATGAGAGCGTTGCGTATGCATTCATTTTTTAATGAGACCTGTCTTGAGTCTCCAATACTTTCCTGACGTAGCGCCATGTTCAAAACCTCTATCCCCTTTCCGTGGTGCGCTTTCGCCGCGTATCAAGTTGAGACTCTGCGCATACTATGCCGGCCTCATTTTGCGTTGAGATCTGCGCCTCACTGCAATGTCGTGTCGAGTCATTACTTTGATTCTGATACCGCGGCTTCTGATTGCGGAAGTATTTATCTGCGGAAAATGCGAGTGACGTTGCACATTGTCGCGCAGGTTCCATTTACTCTCGCCAATGAGCACGACTGACTCTCATGCAGCGGTATCAGAGGCCGCCTCATCTGCTTCAAATTCCTCTATCGGATTATTCCCTTTCTCATAATGCTAGAGATCACTCAGGATATTGGAAGTTTGTACGACAACCATTACGAGATTGTTTCATGCAAAGATACAAGTTTAACCGAGGACTATTCGAGGTCTTCCTGTCTCATGCATGATTTGACTCGACCTATAATGGTCGTGTTGCACCTGGAATAGCTCCTCGGACTGAGATTGGAAGACTCTCCGACGGTCCTAAAGTAGACGATGAGTAGCATCGCGTAACTATCTTTCTGATGTCGACTCGGGGCGATGTGAAAACGACTGTGATCATTTTGTTTTACATTTATGTTTCCGACGGGCGCAATTGTCATGTCGGGGACTTGACTCCTATATAGTTGGAGGAATATCCCGGGATCGGGACTTCCTATGATGCTTTTTATAGCTTTGCGCTTACTGTGACCAACTACGCCTTTCCACATACAGCAATATCAGACAATGAGCGAGAATTTGAAGATCCCGCATCATTTAGCGGCCTGCGTGCACCGAAATAGGACAATGTACGGCCGGTGGAGAGGATTCTTCGTGACCATAAAAACTCTACCATTTAGGATTTTGCGGCGCTGTGTTTTTGAAACCGTAAACCCCACCACAAAAGGTGTTAGTTCATGAAGACTGCAGGACGGTGGCCATGGAAGTCGGAACCCGCTAAGGAGTGTGTAACAACTCACCTGCCGAAAGAACTAACCCTGAAAATGGATGCTCAATGTTAACCCATGAATTTAGAGATTAGACGCCAAAAAGCTGAAGGCGGTCGTCGGGAACATAGCCACAAGTAGACAAGGGCCGGATGTGTAAAGACAACACAGCACCGTTAGATGACCACGCTGTCAGGATAAGGCGATCTCGTCTTCCGGTCACGTGACCGCCTGCGCAGTCCCGCTGCCGCTTTTCAATTAGTTTGATGTTTCATACTTTCCTCCTTATGCATTTCGTCAATATTTAACAGGTTATGAGCCTC
>JAABUP010002789.1_pt1 | contig 32669 bp, 50 predicted proteins | sample 5559201 | NCBI WGS metagenome assembly JAABUP01 (sample SAMN10711887, study PRJNA513373) | rock metagenome | isolation source: Antarctica rocks | place: Antarctica
AGAGTTGTTTGAGTAGATCGCTGGTTGGACTCAGTTGACGTAGAAGCGATGCATAATGAGTATGGACTCACCTGGTTGGACTCAGTTGACGTAGAAGCGATGAGTCCAACACAGGTGTCGAGATGGATGTATGCGAGGTACGGATTTATGGAATTACGAATTAAGGACCCTCCTTGTGCGGCCCGAACCGCCTCCAATCGCCTCGGCATGGAATCCACTAGGGTGTTGATATAACTCATCGGGATGGCCTCCCAAGCACTGTCTGCCTGTCCCCATAGGACGTCCCCGTTTCTGGCATGACCTGGGAAATCCGCAAGCCTTCCCTGGAGCTCGCACCATGCGTTCTCGATGGGATTGAGGTCAGGAGAGTAAGGTGGGTGAAAGAGCCGCCGGTACCCCAAGTCCCTTCGAGTCAAGTCGCAATATTCGTTGTTATGGACGCACGAATTGTCCTCCATGACTATAGGCAGTCTCCCCTGGTTGGTGAAGGTCCGCATAGCCTCAATTAGAGGCCCTCGTATGATCCATTCGGCGAATTTGGGGCCATTTATGCCGTTTGCAGGTGTCTCGCGGAGAGGACGCTGGAGGTGGTATCGGAGGGGTGGGGTGCATGCTTGAAGGTCGAAACGGTAGAGGGGACCCTTGTAGTTGTAGCCGATGATTTTCCATGCCATCACTTGCTTCCCTTGCCGCACTGGGGGTAAGACAGACCCGTCCTCGTATTCCTCCCTAACTCTGTGTCACGATCGCATATCGAACAACGACGGCAAAACCACGTTTTCGCCAACTATCGCCGAGAGTCGCACATCACAGGACGCCCAAAAACGGCAACGCGCGTTCTTTCGGCCTCATTGTTCCGAACCCCAAGATTGCCGAGATTCACCTTTTGCGCCTCTGCAGAGATCGAGACGTGATGTTTGGAAGACGAGACACGGAACACAAAGCTATGGAAGTATATAGGTACTATAGATCGCTGAGGGATAGCCTCAGCGATTCGAGATTGAAGTCATTGAAGTCATTTCGTAGTATACCCCCTTGTCTTAGTCTTTGCATCGATAGCGCTACCCGACCAGTGCCTACTTCGGCTACGTTCTCATACGTCCCCGACAGTACCTTTGACGCTGGACCCTCTTTGCCTATCAATTCGCCACCTTCGGCCACGATCGCCAGTCGTAGGAGTTGGACGTCGGGCCTTATCACTGGTCGGCGTAGCACCCTGACACTCTGCGTGTGACCCAATGACGTCTTGGATCCTTTCCAATCGTCAATGGTACCTCGTCCGTCCAAAGAACCGTTCTCCAGTCTCTCTGCATGTTATCCCCGACCCACTGGAGCCGTTTGACGCGTGTACAATCGGTAATGGGAGGCGCGTGTCGCAAAATATGACGCTGTAGCCCATCCTCAGCGGCAATCTTCCGTATCGTGCTTCGAGAGCACCCCTCTTGGCTTGCCAAGGACTCAAACGTAGTAAGACGGTTCGTTTCAATTGTGGCTAGGATCCCTTTACGGCGTTTGGGCTCATGCATGAAGGGCCGACCAGAGGGAAGGGTATAGGTGGACTTGCCGAGTTCAAGCCACTCGTCCCAAAGCCTCCGACTTGTAGTCTGCTTTACAGCCGTCTATTTCTCGGTATGAAGCCCGGAATCACGATAGGCAATGACTCTACCACACTCAAAGTCACTTGTGTTGCTTGGAAACATGATATCCATGCATAGAAAGGTCACTAAGACAACGCGGAGACTGTGGAAGAGGGGCCACACTGCTCGGAATTAGTCGGCGAATAGCCAATTAATAACGGCGATACTGTACCCCGAACTCGCTCCTCGAAATGCCACACTTCATTCGCCATGCCAAGGCCCACGGCAATACCATTCGCCCGAAGACCCGGGTTTCCTTATCTGATAAAAGGGTAATTTTGGGCCGAAAGCAGGGCGGGTCCCAAAATCTGCGAGGGGGAAAGCCCTATCTGACAAGTCGCAACATCGTGCTCCATCCCTTTCCCATCTTGCGGCATTTCCTGCACCTCACTCTGAGTATTACAATCCCAATAGCTTTCTTCCGCTACATCGAGGTTTAGGGAGAGCAATGCGGCTCTCCACCTCACTCACTCTACTCGCACTGCCCTTGATGGCTCAAGCTGCAGTTCTTGAACACTGGTGGAACATCTCGTATGCTACCGCCAATCCAGATAGGGTTGGTCATCCGCTCTCATCCCCCGAATTGATCTCATCGATGACCGTTCCCTCAGCTTTTCGAGCGCCGGGTGATTGGCGTCAACGGATCTTGGCCGTAGGTCTCCTCTCCCGCTACGGAAGCTGATGATTTTCGCAGTCCTCCACCTCTCACCTCGCACCAGGGCGACACGGTCCTCGTCCACGCCTTTAATGGTCTCGGTGACGACACACTCGGGACGGCTCTTCATACCCACGGCTTGTCTTTCAACGGGACTAATTACTATGACGGGGCCGTCGGCATCACCCAATGCACGATCCCAATGAACCAGAAATTGGATTATTACATCGACACCAGCTTGCAGGTTTGCGAACTTCTGTGACCTTTCCGACACCTGTTGATGACTGCAGACGGGGACGTACTGGATCCACGGGCATTATCTCGGACAATACGTCGACGGCCTTCGCGCACGTTGGTCAATCTAGGACAGGCGAGGATAATTGCTGAGGTCATGGGTGTCAGCGTTCATCGTCATGCCCAACAACGCGACGGGAAGAAGCGATAATACTACCTGGGACGACGAGTACACGTTGATCGTAGGTGACTGGTGCGTCAAATCTTGATAGGCTTCCACATTATCGACCCTAAGAGAACTAACCGGGATCGATGGCAGGTACCATGATGAACATTCGAAACTCCTGAACGACTTTATGGACTGGAGGAACCCGAATGGCGCTGAGCCTGTACCCGGTAAGTGATCCATCCATTCATCCTTACCCTCTGCCTCGCTGTGCAACCCAGCACTGTCTCCAGTAGTCATCACGGACTTCCCCAAAGCTCCCCTTCCCCTGCGGGTCGGATCGCTCGGTTGCAGCATCTCACTGACACGTTCCTGTAGATTCTGCGGTCATCTACGTGGTCAAAGACGGCGACTATTTCCCGTCCGCCGATGCCATCAAGTCCGGGGCAGCCGTCAACAACAACGCGACGATCCCTTTCGGAGCGGGGAAGACCTACAAGATCCGCATCATCAACATGTCTGCGCTTGCGAGTAAGTGTTGCCTTCATCCCCCTTTTCGCTAGTCTTTGTTGAGGCTAAGCTCTTCCCCAGTGTTCTGGATCGCTATCGACCAGCACGATATGTTCATTATCGAGACAGACGGAGTAGAGCTCGAGCCGTACCCGATTGACCAGCTCACTATCGCCGTTGCTCAGCGGTATTCGATCCTCGTCAAGGCGAAGAATGACACCTCGACCAACTACGCGATGACCATCATGCAGGATACAGACATGTATGCGTTCCCTACTTCGTAGCGAAACGAGCTGATTAATGTACAGGTATGACAGTGTCCCAGATACACTTGTGATCAACAATACGCTGCAGATCGTATATGCTGAAGGCAATGCTGCGGCCCCGCAGATCGAGTATGACACCATCTCTACTCTGAAAGACACCGAATTCGTGCCGGTTCAGCAAGCTCAAATGGCGCCCGCAGACATTGAATATCGGCTTGACGTGTTTTTCGATGTGAGTGATCCTTCTGGAAATCAAAGAGAGATGCTGACGAGGGTCCAGACATACGATGATGGAGCCAACCACGCTTCATGTGAGTACAGTTTGCTTGTCTGGACGTCCTCTGCTCATTGCTTGATCCAGTCAATAACATGTACGTTGATCAGTCAGTCAGCAAGTGAGTGCTTATTCAGGCTTAGTACCTTCTCGTCACCCAAAACGCCGTCAATCTTCACTGCCCTCACCATGGGAAATGACTCGTTCCTATCCCCGGTCTATGGCGCACAAACCAATGCGTTTGCCTATCCCCACATGGCCAACATCCAGTTGACAGTGTATAACTGGGATACTGGGTTCCACCCCTTCCATCTTCACGGGTATGTCAAGGCTCACCCACGGAGTTCAAGTCTGAGCAGGTCAATGCCTGTAGACACGAATTCCAGGTTGTCAGCAAGAGCTTCGACGTGACGTCAAACGACCCGACAATCAACCCGCCTCTTGTAGAAGGGCAGAGCAACCCCTCCAGGCGAGATACCATCACCATCCCGCCGACCGGAAACGTGGTATTGCGCTGGAGAGCTGATAATCCAGGAGCATGGTTCTTCCACTGCCACGTGCGTCCTTGTCTCCTCGGCGCCGGGATGGAAGCTCATTTTGCGCATGGGAATAGATCGATTGGCATCTGAGCAGTATGTCATTCTTTCCCTTCCTAACATTTCCTGCTAAGATGATCAGGTGGACTGGCAGCGGTCTTCGTCGAAGCTCCCGAGAAGTTCCAGGAAAGCACGACGATTCCGCAAGTCTTTTACGATCATTGCAAATTTTGGGATCAACCGACTTCTGGCAATGTCGTCGGGTTGAACTCCACGACTGACTTCAACGGTCAGCCTTTGGGTCCGTACCCGGCTGTCATGGTGCGTGTTGTCCTCCTCCTCTTGCTTCTCCGCTCCCTCTCAGGTCACACTCCGATCTCTTGGCATTCGGCACCCGCTTGTCCTCGCATTGACTGATCCGTCCTAAGGGGTGGACCCCAAAGGCCATCGGCGCTCTTGCCGGCACCATCCTCACCACGCTGATCGGTTTCGCCACGGTCATCTGGTACGGCTGGGCTGGACTGGACGAGGGCGAGCTCGAGGAGGAAGTGAAGAGGAAGATAGCGACGAAGCAGACTCTTGGGAGTCTGCTTACGAGGTTGACGAGGAGGGACTGATGTGCATACTGCTTGCTTCTATACGTCATTCGAGCCAGAAGATCAGGAGAGGAGACTCCTCTGCCCGCATGTATGGGTAGCATGATGACGAGAGCTGGGACTTGAGCATGTACTCATACCTCTGCAGTGACACTAACGCGCCCGAAGCAGGAAAGCATGCTCAATTAGTCTAGATCAGGGATATACATTGACAGAGATATCATGACTTTGAGCGTCGAACATGATGTTTATTCACCGTTACTCACAGGAACGAACACAGCTCTGCCTATGCATTCAGTATACCGGCATTTGAACGGTCAGTGTCGAGGACTTTTCGGCAGTAGTCGCTCGGCGGACTGGGAAAAATGACGGCCATACCCAACACACGGACGGAGTGACGACGACCGCCAACCGTCAGGAAATGGGTGATCTCCAGGTAAGCGTTGACATTTAGCGTTCTTGCATGACCCTCGATCGTATTTGTACGTAGATCCGCAGATTATGCTTTTGGACCCGATTGTCAAAGGCTTGATCATACGGCATATGACGAATCATCCGATATGCGAGGTGGTACGGCGGGTGATATCATTCTCAACCCCTCTTCGACCGACTCTCCCATTTAAATCCATCAAAGTCCAATCCCAGCCCTTCGAAATGCAGGCTCTTTAGCTGGACTTCCTTGCTCAGGCTCGTGAACTCGTGAGTCCGTTCCTTCTCCGTCGGGATCGGCGGGATCGGGATGTGCGCAGTCGAGCGAGGTAGACGTGGACTATTGAGCATGGAGAAGGAAGTCGGGGCTGCAACAGGGGTTTCCGCGTGGAAGTACAGGTGGATGAGGTTTCAGGGGTATCGACCAATGGTGGAGAAGGCATGCGTGGAGCGCGCAGCTCAACAGGAGAGGCGAGACCTTCGGGTATAGGGATATGCGGGGTGATGGGTTGTCCGTCGGGTTCCGAGGCGGATGAAGAGCGCGATAGTGAGTCGTGCGAAGAGTCAGAATTCGATCCAACGGGTTGAGCTTGCTTATCGTCCACTGGTTGCAGCTCAACCACCGTTGACAGCTGTACCTCGACAGCGGCAAGCAGTGGACCCATCACGATAGCTTCGACGCTATGTCTAGACGTATTCGGCACGACAACTACCCCGACTCGTGCTGCCGGAGCAGTCCCGAGGAACTCCTGGAGCGAGACACCTGGATTTCGCCGGGTTCGAGGGGAGACATGCTTGAACGCGGCGTGTGGGACCTCCGCGTCGTATCCGAAAACGCTTGATGTTTCGGATTCGGCGTCGTCGGCATAATTGGTTGGGCGGATGTATTGGCGGGCTCATCAATGCTCGGTGCGGTGGTACCGAACTTTCACTCCGAGCCGGAGACATCAGAATGGATACCGTGTCTTGTGAATGGAGCGGAGGGGCAAAGCGAAGCCCGGGCTAAGGGGGACAGCACTCTCCTTGATCCTGGCTGCTTTCTCCAATCAATATGCCTCGGGCAACTCCGGGACACTTGGGATTATCTCAAGCCCTGCCATCCCCGGCGGCTTCTTCTTGAACGCCGCGCTCATCTTCGACAAGGAAAACCTCTTGCTCAATCCTCGACCGCCATCGGACGACCTCGAGGTTGGCGTATCCGGATACCCATCGGCCTGACCTGATGACGAGGCTGTGGCCAAACCTGGCGAGGGAGACTCTTTGGGTGCCTTGAAGTCGATACGTAAGCTCGGCTTGGACTTGGCCCACGATAAGGGACCCTTTGACCGCCTCTCGACCTGCACCCGCTTCTCGGTCGGAGGTGAAGCGGAGAAGAAGAACGTTTTGAGGCTCTTTTGCTTGCGAACGACCCCGAGACTGGCGGGTAGTGGCGGGACCTCCTCCTCGTGTGAGATGATTGGCTCGATCTGCGCAGCCAAGGTTGAAGTGAGGGACATTGAGCGGGGTTTCGAAGGTCGGCGAGGAGCGGGAGCTGCCATGACGGACGAGGCTAAATCGGCCCGAAGCGGCGGAGAAGGTCTTCGGGGTGGCGCCGCTGTGCTCGACGGTACTTGCGGTCGGCGATACGAAGGTTTATCGCTGGCTAGTCCTTGTTTCTACCACCGGCTCGAAGATGACAACGCTCGGGAGCAATGCCTCGAAGTCCTTCTCCACCTCCGCCATCTCTTCCGTCACCGTCATCATCGGCCCCGCCATGTCCCTCTGCATCATAGGCGAATCAACCATCTCCCTCTCCATCCCTGCAGACTCCTTTGCCCAACCTCGCCATCGACAACCCGACACATCCGTCTCTCCCGATCGGCAACAACCTCACTCCGTCTCTTCGGCATGACCACGCCCGCTCGCATCCCCATACCGCCACCTCGCCGAAATACAGGCGGAGGGAGGACGACTGAGCTCGAGCCGGAGCTCGATGAAACGCCTGTCCGGGATGCATTCTGGCGGGGTTCGGTTTGCTGAGGGGGAGGCGGCGGCTGTGATATGAGGGCTTCGGCTATTGCCTTTGGTGGTATGATTGTCGGTCGGGGTTGCGGAAAGACGACGAGTGGTCGAGGTGGCGGGATGGGGTAGAGCGTTACCTCCTCACACTCATCTACACCTCATCAGGCCAATCATCCAACTGAGGGGAGAGACTCTATTGTGTTTGAATATTTGTACTTTGTACTGAAGACTTAATTCCATAGAGATTATGTAGTCACCTTCTTCCGACGTTATCAGCTCTACCTCCGGCAACGTCCTGATCCTCTTCTAACCAATCTCATCCACCAGCTCCTCCTCATCTACTGCCATGGGCGGAAGCGGAGGTGGAGGAGCCTTTCTCAAAGCTCGCTTGTCGTATCTCGGCTTGCTGATTTGAGGCACCGCGTCCGCTTGAGTGAGGTGAGAAGCGGCGGACATGGGGTTGGGGATGACGGTGCGGCGGAGGCGGGAGAAGAGGGAGGTACCGGAGCGGGAGCGGTGGGGCGGGGGCGACTGCGGGTCACGAGGGGGTGAGCTGGATGAGGGGTTCTTCGAAGGGATGAACGGCGTCGTGATAGACGGAGAAGCGAAGGAGTTGCTCATATCGAATCCGAGGTCGGAGGATCGCTCGCTCCTTCAGTGATCGCCACGAGCAGATGTCTGTCACAGGGGCTCGAGATTGGTTCGGCTCTGGTCGAACGCTTGATTTCCCAAGCATAAGTGATTGTCGTCCTCGGTACAACATAAGATCGTTCATCGAGGAGAACACTGGTGCCGTTGACAGCCTCGGGCCCACTTTCTGCTTGTCCGTCACAACGCCAGCCCCGCTTCGCCAGCTTACTCGGAATACTGATCTGCCGACCGCCGAGCCATCTCAAATGATGACGGCGGGTTCGAGAATCGTCACTGCACACCGGTTCTGCGGTCGGTGCTCTGGACGCGATATTGGTACCGGGATCTTTGCGTTGAAGTGACTCCGTGGTGAGGGTTCAGCGAGCGTCATGATCCTTGATCCTGCAACAGGCCCCGTTTGGAGGAGGTCTGAGCGTCGACTTTTACAAACGTCCGGAGGGTTTGGAAAGTCCAGGCGCGTGTTTGGGGTTAAGGCATTTGCTTGTTTCGCCTGGATAGCTGTCGTCCGAAGGTCCACCGACATGTCCGTCGTGCTCAAAAGACCAAGCTTGCCCGAGACCGCTCGTCCCCGTTCCATTGGCATCACTACTGTCCGGACCTAGTTGTATTTCATGCAAACTCAAAATCATTTTAAACCCGTCGGCGTCGAGACAAAGAGATGTCCCACTGGTCACATCTCCCCAGTGGCGTACACCCCTCCTCCCCATCTTCCCCTGAGTGGAAGGGATAGGGAATTGGCAGTCCACACTTAGACAAACGAGTGTCATGTGTTGGAATCGGGATTAGGGACTGGTGTCACCTAGTGCATCGTGGTGTTGAGGGTTCGATTGGGAATCGGACCCCTGTGGGAGTATGGAACTCACAATATGCACTACCGGTTTTGCTGCTTGATCACCCAAATCGGAATCCCGGCTGTAATCCCGATACATCTAGGCGCGCGGAGTAATGTCTCAAGCGAGACCCCGATGCAATCCTGTGGTTCTCGTCAAAGGAAGCACATGGTAACGCACTGACTCATACTCGACAGTCAGACCGAGAGCATGAGGAATATGTATGCGCATGACGATATGTACAGATAATGTCAGGTGAATACGCTATGCCAAATGTATATCTCTAGAATAAGAATGATCCCAAGATGATCGCTGCTAGTCCGACGATGCTGATCCCACCGGCTCGACTCGCCGAGGACTTGCTACTCGTCGCATCCGCTGCCGCTCCGTTCGTCGCGGCAGAGGACGAGGCAGAGGCTCCGGCGGTGGCGGTGGCGGTGGCGGTGACAACGTGTGCTGTTGCCGTGGTACCTGTATGACTGGACGTGACCGCACTGCTGGATCCTGAAGAAGTCGCCGACGAATCGGACGTCGCATTCATCGTCGACGAGGCGGAAGATGACACTGTACCATTCACGGTCCCAGGTGTGGGCGTAGCGGCATCAGAAATGCTGGAGACGTCTGGGATCGTTGTCGATACGCTGCTGGCCGAACTGGTGATGGCTCCGGCGAGGTTCGCAAAGCCGACCGCAGGGGGATTGTACCGGTATACCGAATACACGTTCTTCAACGCAGTATCACCGACGATCCATTGTACCGGTGAATTAGATGGAAGGGCCTGGATGAAAGCTGCACCCGTGCACATGGTCTTGTCTGACGAACCTGACGGATAGTGTCCGAGGTTGAAGTCCTGATCGGATATCTTGATGGTGAAACCGCCAATAGTGATCTTGAAATCGATGGTGGTGGTACACGGGTACTCGTAGTAGTTGGCATAGGAACCGGTCATTAATTGCGAGCCGGGAATGTTGCTGTAGATGGAAGCGATGACGGATGATGGTCCGCCAATCAGGGTCGTGCCGGTGTCGATGGCGGCGATGCTGGAGGAGCCAAGGGAGACGGCGTTGCCCTGGATGGTCATACCTAGCAAAGCGACTTCAGCCACACCCACCGCAAATTTGCAGCTAGACTCACTATCCATCGAGACCTGCCAGTATTGGGCGTTTGACGAGACCGAGACATAGGTGACGGAGCCGGAGTACTTGGACGAATCTACAGTGACGTCAGGATTGCGGATGTGGATCACAATATATGACGCACCGAGATAGCCAAAGGTCGCCTCCCCTCCACTCGCCTCATTCGGAGTCGCACCGGAGACATCTCGATACCGTTCCAGGTAAAACGCGAATAGAGGTTGCGACCAAGAGGAGCTCTGCGCCATCGTGATCCACCACGGTACGGCTAACGAGTATCCGATCAGCACGATCTCCTCTTCTAGGGCATACGAGACGTACCCTTAGAATAGGCCAGATCTTGCCAGCTGAGCCCCATGATCCCGCTGACCGAGGTACTGATTAACCCGGCAGAGATACTGCTACACGCCGCAAACGTCTGGGACGCTACCGAGTAATGACCGAGGGAGACGAGGTCCTGTACCAGGTTACCGGAAGCCTGGCCCGAGCCGTACGAGATGGCGAAGGTGGAATTCATCCTAGATCCCTCATCAGTGTTATACAGACGCATGGTGCTAAAGAGACGTACGCAACCGAAGTGGACGATTGAGACCCATCGTACTTGTTCATCCCATTACATCCGAGACTACAAGAACTCGAGGCGATCCACAAATCCGACGAGCCGGTATCCAGTATGATTTGGAAATCATGAGCTGGAGTACCGATGGATACTGAACCGGAATACGACGCGTCGAGATTATGGTCCGCCAGGTCGACCTCTCCGGACCGCTTCCTCAGCTCTCCTGCCAGAAGAGATCCGAAGTTGCCTTCACCACTGTTGTAACGGGTATCCACTTTCGCTGCCTCACGTAGGAGCCAGGTGGGATCGGGCTTGTCTCGTAGGTGTATCCGATCTCGGTGGCCGCGCGGGCGGTGTTTGCAGCGAGCAGCATGACGGGCACGCTTGATGTAGCTCTCGGAATGGGTGAGGGAGACAGAGGCACCGCGCTTGGCATATGACACCGGGGATGGAGAAGGGTTAGGCTGGAGGAGGGGGAGTGCGAATGGTTCGGGCTCGGGCTTGGATTTGGCGAGGCCCGTTGCCGAAGCGAGGAGAAGAAGGAGGATAAGGATCATGACGAGAAATCTCGCCCGACTTGGGGCTTCTGAGTCTACCGACAAAAGGTCAGAGATGGAAACGGCATGGTTTGAGCCGCGACTTACTACGCGGTGGGGCGAGAAAGGAAGGGGTAGCGATGCTGATTGGGTTGTTTCAGCACAGCTCTGGTGATCGCCATAGGGGTAGACAGCGGAGCTGTGAATGTCACACTACTCACCTTTGAAGGGCTTGGTAGCGAGGTGAGAGGTACTGCGCAGCAGTTTTGGGGGAAAGTGATTCCTCGACCAGCGAGTTTGACCTGTGCTCGATCAACGAGCTAGTCCTGGATTGGCTGTTTGATTGAAACAGATCGTTCTGTCAAATGACGGTCGCAAAGTGAACTATATCGACCGGGATAGCGGGATCTGTAGGAAATTCATCACCTCGCCCAATGCGAAATCACCGATACGTAATGACCCCTACGCCCGGGCGTGATGTTGTCCCGTTCCGTCGCCGGGTGTGCGTATCGTTATGATCGGTTTCAGGGACGAGCTGGAGTCTCCGCTAAGACCTGGCGGATGCAATGAATACGAGCGAGTCGACGATACATGTGAGAAGTAGGGACCAGGTTGGACAGGCAGTGAATAGGCCTTTGTTAACCGAGAACGAACACATCTTGATACGGCTGAAATTCACAGCGAGAGACGGCGCGTCGGAGCTTAGATGGACACAGTTCCAACCTGAAACATGCCCCTTGTTCTGCGCTTTCACCAAATTGCACAGCATTACACTCTACCGTCACCATCACCGAACATCACAGCACGAGCCGGAGCAGCAATCACTGAGTCATGCCGCATAATGAGGATGATCTGGCCATCTGGGATTCCGATAGGGGGGGGGGTCACCGAAACGAGACGCGACGAAACGCGGCCGAATTCAGCAACCCTGAAACAGATTTTTGACGTGGACTTATTTCCGGAGACCGGGACAAGCCCTATCTAAATTTCCCGTTTAGGCTGTTGGAATTGGGGTCCCCGGAAAGACTTTGCATGCAAAGGCATGACTTGGTGATATCAGTCTTGAAAGCTTCGGTATTGGTGGCGACAAAGTATTTCATTGCTGCGACAACAGTCTGTATTGTAAGACACTGTCAATTTGAGAAGCAGCAGCCGAACATGACCCAGTTGGACTACTACTATATCGGGTTTGACGTGTGAGTATGCGCTGAAGCTTTGCAATCATCTCTCGCACTCCGTGTTCGGAAGGGCGAGCTTCGCTTAAAGTTGTTCACAGGGGTACAGGCTCAGGTCGAGCTTGCCTCGTAGACCGAACGGGCAAGCTTATCGCGGAGCATTCCCGTACATTCCTCTCATTCAGTAACTTCCTGTGCTGACTACTCTGTCATCTGTAGAGGCGACCAAGACTCACCGCTCGCCTACTGATCCTCGCATATTCGAGCAGTCCACCGAAGACATTTGGGTAGCCCTTTCGAAATGCTGTCGAAACATTCTCCAAAGCTCCCATATCCCCCCGTCCTCCATCAAGGGTCTCGGCTTCGACGCGACCTGCTCCCTTGCTGTAGTCGATCGAAGCGGGAAGCCCGTGAGTGTGAGCCGAACGGGAGAGACGGAGGAGGACGAGACCGATGGAAATCTGGGCAAGGATGGGGAGTGGAATATTGTGCTTTGGGCGGATCACCGGGCTGAGGAGGAGGCGGAAAACATCAATGGGACTGGAGAGGGCGTTCTAGGTTTCGTTGGGAATACTATGAGTGTGAGTACTCCCAGATCGCGTGAAATATGCTGATTCTTCGGGGACAGCTTGAGATGGAGATCCCGAAAACGCTTTGGCTCAAAAATCATATGCCGCAAGCAAAGTTCAAGGACTGCATGTTCTTCGAGTCCGCCTCTTCCCCTCCCCTCCCAGCTCAGGACTGACTCTTGTCAGCCTGCCGGACTACCTCACCTACCGAGCTACGACTTCGCTGGCTCGCTCGGTCTGCTCTCTAGCGTGTAAGTGCTCCTTCGTGCCGCCAGGAGCTACCTTGTCGCACGCTTGTGATGGGGGAAAGACGGAAGTCAGCCGTGATGGGTGGTCGGCTCGGTTCTTCGAAAAGATCGGTACGTCATCCAAATGTGGGAGCTCGATAGCTGAGAAGCGGTGTCAGGGCTGGGCGAGATGGCGAAGGACGACTTCGAACAGATGGGAGGCATTCCGGGGAAGAACGGGCTCGTCCTTACCGCGGGGCAGCCGGTGGGCGTGGGGTTAAGCAAGGCGGCAGCGGAGGAGCTTGGACTTCTTGAAGGGACTGCTGTCGGAAGTGGTGTCATTGATGCGTACGTGCTCTTGCTGCTGCGATCCGTGCAGGGCTGATTTTGGCCCAGATACGCCGGCTGGATCGGTACTGTTGGCGCTGTGGCGTCGACAGCCAGCGGAAAGCCAGAGAGTACACCTACCTTGGAGGCTGCGGGACATCGGCTGGCCGCGATTGCCGGGACGAGTACTTGTCATATCGCGCAGAGCAAAGAGGGAATCTTGGTTCCAGGGTGGGTCTCATCTTGCGACTAGGGCGTTGTACTCAGCTGATTCCATCGTCTCCTAGTGTGGTGCGTGTTTCTCAATTACCGAGCATGAAGTATGCCATACACGACGAACTGAACCTATCATATTACCAGTGGGGTCCTTATCGCGACGCGGTCTTCCCCGATCTGTGGATGAATGAGGGAGGGCAATCTGCTACCGGCCAAGTAAGTCCTATCCACCTCCCTCGACTACTTGCACGATCGGCCTGAGCTACCACGGCCACTGCATATTTCAATCACCCTCTACCCCTTCCCGTTTCCTCAGATATGTCGCTGATCCTCAATATAGCTCATTGAGTTTATAATATCGACCCACCCCGCTTACTCTCGCCTGCAAGAGATCTCGAAAAAGACGGGCAAGAACACGTTCGAAATCCTGGACAGCAGACTTATTGAGATGATGAAGGATCACGGAGCAGAGACCTTGAGTATGCTGGTTTCAAAGGGCTGCTAGGGGTGAAGCTGATAGCATAGCGCATTTGACGAAGAACTTGCATTTCTATCCTGATCTTGTGAGACTTCTCCAACTCGCCGGAGTACCATAACTGACCTGGGTCCTCCGACAGCACGGTGAGTTGGACCAGGGCGGCAATCAGCGACGAAATCGCTCCAGAGGTGTCCCGGGAACAGCTCTGACCTTCCAACAGGGAACCGCTCGCCTCTCGCCGATTCGCGGATGAAGGGAATGATCACGGGTCTTACTCTAGACGGCGGCCTCAGCGATCTTGCCGCGAAGTTCAACGTAACTCTGGAAGTGAGTATCGCAGGCATATCATGACTCCTTCGTCTCGCGTCGTGAGATGCTGCTACATACTGAGATTCGTTGTAGGCCATTGCGCTCCAGACGAGACATATAGTCGAGGAAATGAATGACAAGGGTCACAAGATTGACTCGATATACATGAGCGGTGCGTGTCTTCCATACCTCGACCTTCCCATCCGCGCTTCGGCCACTTCGATTTTTCAATGATCTTCGTCTTCCTCTCTTCAAACCTCCATTACCCTACAGTCCGACCATGTGATGGTAGCTGATGCTTTCAACACAGGGTCACAAGCAAAGAACGGTCCCCTGATGCGTCTCCTCGCCACTGTCCTGCAGATGCCCATCATCATCCCGCCTCAACCCTCAGCCGCCGTCGTCCTAGGAGCGGCGATGCTCGGTCGCTTCGCTCATGACCTCTCGACATCGCGTGAAGGCAAACCCATTACCACTCAATGCGACGCGAAAGAAGCGATGAAAGTGGGAGACCGATTATGGGACGTGATGGTGGAGATGACTCAGCCTGCATATCGGATCGAACCGAGGACGGGAACGGATGGACGGAGAGAGAAGAAGTTGCTGGATGTGAAATATAAGATCTTTAGGGAGATTATCGATGTGCAGAGGAGGTGGAGGGGGATGGTGGCGGAGGCGATAACTCCTTAGTGACTATCATTGCGGAGATGGGACATAAAGAGGCATTATATATATAGAAAACATTGCTGGCAATGCACCAAAGCCGTTGCTAGTTCAGGGGCGGAACTCCGTCGCTCGACTCCGTCCCGGAACTGGAATCGATCGCCACCGAAATTTCCTTCGGCAGAGACGATTTCGCGGCCCCTCGGCTAAGGGACACTCGGCCGAACCCTCAACCCTCTTGGCGGGTCCCCCCCCCTCTAGCATCCGACCCTCCACGTCGACCTCTCCGTTCCATTACGATCCCTTTCGGGCATCATTCGGGCTCTGTCAAGCCATAGCCAAAACCGATTCCGAGGATAACAAGGGGAAACTTCCCATACGGCGCCCCGCATCTACTCGATTCCGTGTATTCCGTTATCCATCACACTACATTCCACCCCCACCAATATATCATCGAACTTGCTATCCTCGCACCATTGAGATCAAAGTAGAGTGGAAGAGTGTATACATAAGGCGAGGCGACTCAATATCGGAGCCAGAAGCCGGACGCGATCGACTGCGATTCGGTGAGTTGATCTCGAATCGTTCTCCCATCTCACTTCTCGTCATCGCCAAATACCATCTATTCAATCCACGTTCCATGCGGATCCCCATTCAAATATCGAGTGTCCCTTCAGGAGAGGGCAAAGCGAGGCTTGTGTGTTTCATCCGCTGCTTTCGCTTCACACATTCCTGCTCACCCCTTTGAGGCGGTGCTCTGATCCCATCCCCGTCAACTCTGCTTCCGCCTCCAAAGGTCATGCTCAAGCTAACTTTCGCACATTCAGCATGTTGAAGTCTTCCCCTTCTCATTGACAATTATCGCACCACCTACACAGCCGCGATGTACCATCAAGCCTTCTCACCCACCCTCACCGCCTCCTCATCGAGCACTGTGGCGCAGTCCCTCTCCGCCGACGTGGATATGACGATGGACAAAGGAGTCCAAGACTTCTCCGAGATGTTCAACTTTGATGAGTTTGAGAGCAGCGTACGTCCCTACTTTCAGTCTCCGATTCCTCACAGCTTATGGGTCCCCGCAGTCCCACTCTCACTCTCCCACCACGATCTCCCCGAATCACACCCCATCCCCTCTGGCGCTTAGCGGACAATCCCCCTATGCCCTCTCACCATCTTACGATTTATCCAACGGCTTCTTCTCCTTCGACTACCCGATCGAGAAGGCGCCGATGATGTCCCTACCTGAACCGATCCAGATCAAGCAGGAGCCTTCCGAGTTCTCCTTTGGCGAAGCATCGAGCTCTCAGTCACCGCTTCAGGCTGAGCCGATCAATTACAATGGCCTCGCTGTGGAGCAAGAACAAGCGCTGCACCAACTCATGGCAAACATCCTCAACTATCAAAAGCAATTTGGCCTGGTCGATGCGACCACAGCACCTCCGCCCCAACAGCAGACGACGATCGAGCCGTCGATGGTGTTCTCGGCTTCCCCTACCAACGGCTCGACCGCTACCTCATCCTTCGTCAGTCCTTCTGTACCGCCTCCACCGCCGTCAGCTCCAAGCCAGCACGAGGACGAAGAACCCCTGCGGTCGATCCGGCAAGAATCGACATTCTCATCTTACGGCGATGATGTGGAATCCAAGATCGACCGCCTTGTCCCGCTCCCTGCCATCTTCAGTGCCGGCCGAGGCAAAGGCGGAAAGAAAGGCGGTGGCATGTCATCGGTTGTACGCGGGGATGACGAGGATATCGATGATGATGACTCCTGGCGCCCGAGTCCTGAGGAGTACAAGAAGTTGAGCTCGAAGGAGAAGCGGCAGCTGCGGAACAAGTTGAGTGCACGAGCGTTCCGGACGAGGAGGAAGGACTATATCGGGACGCTCGAGGCGCATATCAAGGATCGGGACACGGTGATCGACGCGATCCGGTCGGAGCTTGTCAACAGTCGATCTGAGAACCAGGACCTCAGGTGTGTTGAGTGAAACAGTTACAAGTGATGAAGGCTGATCAGAGACAGGCGGGAACTAAGCGCGCTCAAGACGAGCACGATGTCGATCCTACACCCAGAGAGCGCCAAGACGGAGTCGCAGTCACCCGCTCTCATCTCGGCGCTCGCTATACCGTCTTCGATCCCGACTTCGGGACCGAGCACCGCCCGCCGTACCCCAACGCCCTCCTTCAACACCCGCAAAGACCTCCCTGCATCGCTTGAATCTTCTCGCGGGTTCTGGGGTGGAAGCGACAACAACCGGTTTGGCGGAGGGAGTACCATTTGCCATACCATGTTCACCCCCGACCTGGTCCTCCCATCCTCCTCGACCACACCGCTCAATTCGCTGGCCGATCTTCCTCGCGTCAATATCAACCCTCGTCTCAACGATGCGGACGAGCGCATGGCGCCACTCGCTTCGACTGCCAGCGGCAAAGAGCTCGGCAACACCTTCTCGGAATGGTCAGAATCGAACGCGTTCACCCTCCGATCCATGGACAGCTACCGCATGCAGATGTGGTCCCGACTGGCTCGGGAAGCTGCCGCCGAGAAGTCCAGCCTCGCATCGGATCTCCGACCGAAGTTCTTCGTCGACGCCAAAGCGCCGACTTCCACCTCCACCACAGCATCGAACGCAGAAGCGCTCACCCCTTCCTCTGCCGCACAACTCGCTTCCACCGCAACGAGCCACATAACCACCAAACTCGCCTCGTCCTTCTGGTCCGCCTTCTCGGGTCCAGGAGCAAGGGTCGACACAGACAAGCTCGTGGCGGTGGTCATGGGCTCGGCGCGACTTCGAGTCGTTGAGGTCAACGAGAAGGCCGACGAAGCGGATCACCTTGCCGCGGCGCTCGGTGGGCTGCGGCTACGAACGGGACGGCGGGAGCATGAGGGGTTGAGGGCGAGGGAGAACCCGCTCGGGGCGATTGGGAGTTTCTTCAAGCTCGCGGCGATGCCGACGCGGGCGTAGATTGTTTAGGGTCTCGGCTGTGTACGATATACATTCCGGTGGTATCTTGTCTTTGACGTCCCCGCTGCAACCAACTCCCCTTATGCCTTCATGCCTGTCTTCGAGCTTTGTTTACTCTTGGATTCAATTATAGCATGTATTTAATGTAGATATGTAGGATAGAAGAAGTCTGGGATGCAGATTGTCCATCCAAACGGCGAGCCTGTTGCAAATCAGATTTTCGGTAGTCCGTGACAAATCGGAAGACAAAGAAGAAATTCCCGCTTCTCAGGCTGGCAAGTGAACTCCAAGTCAGAGGTGGGAGCTCGAGCAAAGGTGAATATACACTGCAAAATCGCCCATCGCATCCCCCGCTATGCATAATGATCAATCAACGAATCCCGCATCTCATTAATGACTGCCGCGCTCGTCTGTCCTTGCAGACCTGTCGCCCCATCAGCCTAGCACAATCCAACAAGTGATCCAGAGACGGCGTGGGACTCACGGAACGTGGCCTCGATGACACTAATCTCCGTCGCCGTAGTGTCCAAGCCCGCAAACGCACACCAATCGTTCACGACCACGCCCGCGCCGATGACTTCGGATCCGCGATTGACGGTTCCTGCGACGAGGGGGACTTGGAGCAGGGAGGAGAGCTCGTCGAGCTCGGATCGGGAGGTTCTGGGGTGGACGAGGCCGCCCTGATGGTCACGATATTAGCATGAGTCCCCCAGCGAGCGGCAATCATGCGAGGGCTCGAGTTCTGTTCCAGAAGGGAACAAAAAGATCGGGGGGAGTGCGGAGAGGGGAGAGGTGGGGGTCGGGTATGAGGAGGGAGGGAGGCGACAAGGAATACGAAGGTAAAGAGCAAGGTGTGGAGATTCGCCCACCTGGTTCGACAGCGCACAATAACTCCCCACCAACACGTTATCCGCCACCGTCTGCCTAAACACCTCCACCTTCAACGTGTCCGCCACAATCTCCTCCGTCTCCCTATCGATATCCGGATGGACCAGCGCCACATAATCATTACACGCAATGACGTTCCCCAACGCGCTCAACCTCTCCTCCACTCTCTGTATAGCGACCGCGGGAGGGAGAGAGTTTCGGAGATGTTGCAGTTCCTGATCGGTGGTTGTTGAGGGGACGAGGAGACCGTTGCGATTACCCGCGGTGAGGCGCCCGACGATACGCGTGCCGGCGATGGTGGTGTGGACGATGGGGATGATGTCGGAGAGCTCGGATTCGAAGACGGAGTAGAAGTTCTGGGAGGAGGCGATGGCGGTGAGACAGTAGCTGAGCGGACGAGCGTTAGCGAATCCGTGAGGAGGGGGGGGGGGGGGGCGAGACGGAAGGGGGGATGGGTGGAAAGGGGGAATGGGGGAATGAGGGGGTGAAGGGTTGGGAATGTAAAGCGAGGGGAGATAGGGGACTTCTGTGAGCGGGAGGTATGTAAGAGATCGAAGAGTGGGGTGCGAGTGGGAGTTTGGGCAATGAAGATTCACGCGTTGGTGAGCTTCGCAAAGACACCGATGTCGGTCGAGTTCTCGAATTGGGTGCCTACGGAAATATCAGTAGGTGTTCATCGGATTCGCAGCGAGTAGCGTACGGACGGCCATGTTGGCTAGACACTGAGATTGAGCAAACCAAGGGCGATACTGTCCGAGGGTTTCTCTCTTGGATGGGGAGATGTCAGACTAAGAATATCGACCAGTGCGCCACAAGTGGGGGATCTGATAAGGATGGAGACCCCGGCCGGGATCCAGGGAAATCCGAGATCCCACTCACCCTCCATGCTCATCTGATCTCCTTCCATCTGTAGCTGGCCATTAACTGAATCTAGCTTGCAGTCAGGATGAAGCTCCAGCAATACATCAACTCCTTCACCGAACCCCTCCGCTCCGAAGATCCCCGACCGCTGATCCGACTTCTCGACGTCCGGAACAAGACTTCCCGAGGACTATCCGACACGGTCGGGGCTATCGAGGTGAAGCTCTCTCCCTCCAAGCTCAGGCCTGACGGCTGTTTCTCCGACTATGACCTGGTTGACAAGCTTGACAGGAACGAAGATTGGCCAATCCGCCTCATACGCTGGGAGAGCCGTGGGATGGTATTGCGTTGCGGCATTGCGCTTGCGTGCATGCGCTGTATACCAATGCGTATACCGAGGCGTGAGTCCGTCTCTCCTGCAACCAGTGTCACTTCCTTTTCGCCAAACTCTTGCCCGCTACTGCGTTGAGTGGGAAATTGACAAGGTGTGCCCAGGTATACCCACCAATCCGCCCTCATCACCCTCTTCTATCGCTGGCTCGTCGACCAATCCGCCTGGGCCCTGCCCGTGCTCTACGTCCTCCTCCGCGACCTTCGAGATCTTGCCGAGCAGGTTGGCCCTTCGTCTATCTCACGCTAGGCCAATGATGACAGATTACCGACTAGGCAGACGCTACGACCTACGCTTCGACCGGACGGATGCCTTGTCTGGAGGAATGTACGCGGACGGTCAGTAAGGCGTTCTCGATGTGTGCCACCGATCGGTGGGTCAGTCAAGGACTTGGTCGCTATTTGGGGAGTCTGATGAATAGTGGAATAGAACGTTCAAGGGCTTCGAGTCGAGACGGATAGGGGTGTATCATGTTGCATGCTTAAGTCTGAAGTGCTATTTCAAGGTCAGCCACCTGCCCATCACGCTGAGCTTGCGGAAGTTGGAAGCTCGTCTGAGCGAAGCGGCGATTGTTGACATCTGGAGCAGGTTGGCAAGCCGAATTTGTGCAAGAATATCATCCGTGCGGTGATGTCTGACCCGAAGACTCCGCCGATAGATGAGGCGCCTCTCACCGATCAGGTGAGCTCTTGGATTTGGCACAATCCGAGCGACATCTGGGACTGACATCGGCAGGTGACGTGGCACTTCTATATCGGTATGCTGGCATTCCTCAATGGTGAGGATAAGAAGGTAGGCCATATTTGTTCTCCATAAATAAAATTGAAAGGCATCTCGACTTCCAGGCAGACGAGGAGCTCTCCTGGGCACTGGAGCATTGTCCATCCGAGAGCAAACGGAATCAAGAGTCTGTCTAGCCCACTTTACCTTACCCGTTCCTTGTGGCTTATGTGTTCTAGACTCATCCTCACTTACCTAATCCCCTTGCGCCTCCTACACGGCCTCCTCCCTTCCCCAGCTCTGCTCGCTCTGTATCCCCGCCTCGAGCTCCTGTTCACCCCCTTTATAGCTGCTATCAAGTCTGGCAACGTGCGGGAGTATGACGAGCGGCTCGAATGGGCTCAGCCGAGGTTAGTCGGGATGAGCAGTTATCTCGTGGTGGAGCGAGCACGAGAAGGTTGTCTGAGAATGCTGTTCAAGAAAGCGTGGGTTCTCTCAATTGGGAGCAAGGGAAGTCAGGCTGATGGGGTGATCAGGTGGATCGCGAGTAAGAAATCTACGCGGATACCAGTTTCTACATTCCGGATAGCTCTGGAGCTGCACGGAGTGGAGGCGGATGGGGAGGAGGTGGAATGTATGGTCGCAAATATGATCTATCGGGTGAGTCAGGCTCCACAATGTAGCGGAGAACAAGCTGATGATGCAAATGGGCAGGGCTTCATCAAGGGGTATATATCGCATGAGAAACAGACTGTCGTGCTGGGGAAGAATAGTCCGTTCCCCAGGTTGAGCGATATACCTAGATGAATGGCATTTCTGGATATGATCAAACGGTATGATGTTGTCATCGGTTTTAGCGAGACCTACTTCTTGGTCTATTCTGCTCACGCCAGATGTCATGCTGATAATATCTACACATATATAGGTGGATGTCTGTTGAGCCAAAACACGTCCAAGCTGCTCCTGAAGATGACCTGGCGATGAACACCAACATGTGCCATCATGTCATTGGAAGTCCCCTCCACTGGTACCTTTGCTACCACTCCCACCTCCGCCTCCACCCTTCTTCGTATCCGGTGCATCCCCAGACTTGCACGCGACGATCTTGATCTTTGGCGCCGTGACCGTCTCGGAGCTGCATCCGCTCGTTGATCAGCGGTCGCCCCGGTCGCACAGGCCGCACATCGCTTTCACGGATGTTCAAGACTGAGAGAGGAGGGAGACGCCACTGACCTCGAGCCGGAACCTTCCATCCTGAACTGCGGTTCCTTCACCACGAATGTCCAGACGTCGTCACAGAGTCGGTACGTCGAGAGGTGGCCCTGCTCACACTCATCAGTCTCGCCTCCAGCAAGCTTGACACAGCTTGCTAGTGGCTAGCTCCGGAGGAGGAAAGCGGAGACCGACCTTGACGGTGGTCTTGTTCTTCACGCCCTTTTGAAGACTCTCGGTCAAGCTCTTGTCAAACTACCCAACGCCCATCAGCATCATTACCGTCGACTCACGTGATAGCCTAGTATGGCTGGAGCTGGAGAACGGCAATGAGGCGGACTCACCTGCTGGAGGACGCGCATGGCTAGTTGAGGTGGGATGTCACCGTCGGTGATGAGTTCGTCAAGGGAGTCGGTGAGGGCTGTGCCGATGCTACATACCCAACCGATAGGCATCAGCTTGAAGCAAGAAAGCTGGGAGGGAGAAGAGAACTCACCTGGAGCCTCGGTAGAACTCGTAGAAAACCTGTCCAGCAGGGCCCGACATCCTGCCTCACTGCTTCTTATGCTAGTAGGACAAGTCCCAAGACCCAACGTCGAAGCTGCCTCGTCCGACTGTCCTTTGTGGATGGCGGACGAGCTTCAGGAAAGGGTCTATCCTGTTCTCATATGCTTCCAGGTGGATCGTTGTAACTAAATCGAAAATGTCACCTGGGAAGAAAGTGGTTAATACGAGGAATGGCAATCAGGGAATATATGGGGCGTTTCAGCATTTTATCCCGGTTCAGCTCGTGCGAGCGATCGGTCGCGTCAAGAGATTGCTCTCCCACCTGCCATTGTGATTGACTACTGGACAGGCGACCTACCGAGCTCTGTTCTCCGGTAACAGGATAGAGGTCTGATCTCGAACACCTAGATGACTCTCCCCTCGACCGACAGAGCTCCATCCGGACCATCCACCTATCGGATAAAACGGGGAACAAAGCTCTCCGTACGTTCTCACAAGCTGTTCCCTTTCTTCCCCTTCCTGCAGCTGTCTTTCTTCCCTTCTGTCCACAGCCAGGAGATCGTTCAAGCTGACAGGTACCCCTTGAAGGACATCTCCACCTCTGTCCCACCCCTATCCTCGCTCGACGGCCCCTTCCAGCTCGCCGAATATCTCTCGCTCAAAATTCGGAATGACCCGCACGTTGTCAAAGCTCTGGTGGAGGTACCTTCTGGTGATGGCAGCGTCGTTGGAAAGCCGGAACGGGACGTCGTACGTTTCTGTCTCACTAGTTTTTCGCCTTCGCTGATCGTGCTTTGCAGTGGATTTACGAGCACCTCCGGTATGATTGAACGTAGAAGCAGTAGCCAAGCTGATGAGGGCAGACGAATACCGATCGACCTAACCCCGCTCCTTACCCAGCTGCTAGGGATCTGCGTGCGAGAGAGTTGTCCGCAGATGAAGGCGGATGAGTGGCTGTACCTCTGCGTGGCGCATGGTGGCGGAGGGACCGAAGACTGTTGCGCAATCGACTATATTCTCCATACGTATGTCTCCCTCGCCTTCACTCGCTTGGCTCTCGCTGATTTGCATTTGGTCTAGGCTGGACTCGACGACAGCACTCCTGAACTCGACCAAATTCTTCCCTTCTCGGTAGGTATCCGCTTGCCACCAATCTAGTGCCACCATCATTGTTAACAAGCTGACCTGAAACCCTCGTTAAGCCTGAACATCCCCACCGCCTCCCTCTCCCATTTCCCCTCCCTCTTCCGCCGTCTCTCCCGGATATTTTCCCACGCATACTACCACCACCGCGAAGCCTTCTCCCTCGCCGAATCCGAGACGTCCCTCTACGCGCGCTTTGTCGCATTGTGCGAGACGTACGAGCTTGTCGGGCCGGGATTACTAATCATACCTCGCGATGCCGTCGGGAAGCTGGGTCAGGAGGACGAGGAAGAAGACGAGGAAGATAGCGAGGAAAGCAGTGAAGAGGAGGACGAGAGGGCAGAGAGAGGTCGGGAGGTCGTGGAGGAGAAGAGGAGTCAGTCGCTTGATCGGGAACTTAGACCGAGTGTCTCGCCTGGACAGGGGGGTCGGATGAGGACGGTCCTGCCATCATCGAATTCGAAAGACCCGTTCCGACCTGGAACGATCAGGGAGGAACGAGGAGGGATGACGATGGGGCGCGGGAAGCAGCCTCGAGGGACGATGCTCTGGTCATCCGACGCGCCGCCTGTTCCCGAGCTCCACCCGGAGCCGGAGCAAATAGACGACGCGGGCCTCGCGCTCGCACGGACGGAAAGTACGGAGACGGCGGTGCATGTTGGACCGGAGGACGAGGTCGAGGAGGAGAAGCCGGTGCCCAAGGATGAGATTGAAATGCTGGAGGACGAAGGGAAGATACCGGTGGAATCGAGCATGGCTCCGTTACCTCAGCAGACGCCGGAGGAAGCGACGCCAGAACAGGTGGAGGAGATGAGGGAGGGAGAGGAGGATGGGATGGAGGAGGTGAAGCTGGAGGACGAGGTCGTGCCAGAGGAAGCGGAAGCGTCGGAGACCGCGCAGGTCGACGAGATACCGGATCAGACCGCGCCGGAGCACATCGAATCTTTCGATGATTCACCTCCAACACCTGCAGCATCGACGGGTCAGGAAGTACCGGTGAAAAACGGAGAAGCCTCGGGGGAAGTAGCGAAGCCGGCAGAAGCTGAGGAGGTGGACAAGGCGAATGACGAAGCGAGGGAAGCGATATGATGACAGCCTGAGCGTGGTCCGTTTCAGCAGTCGTTTAGCATGGCATCGCATTTGTTCAGCTGGCACGTCCGAAGCTTGCATCTTCTCTTTGCAAAGCGAGATCGACAGCGAGCTTGGATTTCCGTCCTCGACCTCAATTGAGGAGGCCTTTCGACCGCGTCTGACCCAGCGGAAAATCTTGACTGGTCTCAAAGCCTGTCGTTCTTCTCAGCTGCTCTGCAAAGACACCTGTCTGGCATATTGTCATGTCGGGGATTTGACCCGTATATAGTAGGTGGAATTCCCGGAGTCGGGACTTCCAATACTGTCAAGTTGCTGATATGAATAGTTGGTTTCATACCGCTACGCTAGCAAAGCTAAAGACACCAATGGGAGTCCCGACCTCCGGGAATTCCACCAACTATATACGGGACAAGTCCCCGACATGAGTGCTCAGAGCCGGTGTTTGCTTTGGAGGGGAAGAGCTCAAGTATAGATTAGCATGTCTTCCTTGAAAGTGTGACAATCCAATCCAAGAGATAGGATCAAGACAGCGTCTGATGGCTTATGGTGTTCTATGACCCCATCCCGGCATAACCGCGATCTACGCCACCATACGATAACACCGGAAAATCCGACAAATAACTTCCGGATGTTTCTACCCTTACCCAACATACTTATAAACTCGGCCAAACTCGGCCTGTTCCGGTCTTGCCACCCCCAAGCCCGAGGCCTGATGAACCTTCTCCCCGTTCCTAGCATTCTAGAGTTGCCAATCCCTCTGCTCGTACGCCAGAATCATCAGCACCCGCGATTAGACTGCGGGCCCGGCCTACTTGAAGGCCGCTGCCTGTTGAGCCTCCATAGAGAACTCTTCTTATCGCGCTACACTCACCAACAATCGGTCAAGCTATGGATATTCAGACCGTCCTTTGATCGAGTCGAGTCATTTCGTACAGCCTCGAGCTACCTCGAATTACCTGAATCTATCTCGTGATATCTCCTCTTGATAAGCGTAAGTGAGAACCACGTCATATAGTCTGCGGGTGCAAGCGCTCGACGGTCCGCGCGGATCGTGAACAGAGAAGCGGAAATCTTGTTGGTCGGATCATGACAGCGATGCGTCTTCCTTCATAGTGTTTCAACTTCAAATGCTCGCTGATGGCTTACCATATTCAGCCACGTACCACCGCTGGACCGAGACAATGTGACAGTAGATCGCTGAGGGGAATCCTCAGCGATTCGAGACTGAAGTCACCTTGTAGTACTCTAAACTTGCCTTTGCATCGATTTGCTACCCGACCAGTGTATCACGGTGCTACGTCGACCAGCAAATAGGCCCGACGCTCAGCTCTTAGAACCGGCGACGGTCGTCTGAGCTTCGGCAAAGTTGGGCTACCGAGGTCGAACTTAGCTGGATTAACTCGAGGACACGCGTGGGTATAGCCGAGTTAAGTGCCGGTCGAGTAGCGTGGGCTAGAGATGCAGAGACTATGAGTAGGCTAGGTAATTATGGTGAGTTTTCAATGACTTTCAGTGACTTTTAATGTCGAATCACTGGTTCTCCCCGACTCTCAAGTCCATCCCTTTTATACACCGTCTTCCAGGCCTATCTTCGGTGATGTTCTGCGATGTTCTGCGATGTTCTGCGATGGTCGACGATGTTATGGCGGTGTTAAGGCGGTGTTCGGCGATGTTATGGCGATGTTCGGCGATGTTATGGCGATGTTCGGCGATGTTCGGCGAGATTATCGCGGGACCTGGATGTTATGGCGGTGTTCGGCGATGTTCGGCGAGATTATGGCGGGACCTGGATGACGCCCTGAAGGACGAGCTCTACCGCATCCGTGGGAGGGGCCCTCCGCCGGATGACCCTCCGAACTTCAATTCACGATCGTGACACAGTGGCTTCCTCGGCTACGTTTGCATACGTCCCCAATAGCTTGCATTACGTTGTTAGGGTTGAGGCATTTATTTGCTCAAGGTCGCTGACTTTTGCCAAACAGGAGTTGAGCGTCGGGGTCATCCACTGGTCGGAACACCCTTGATATACACTGAAGTGTAATTTGAAGTAACAAGAGCCTCCTTTTTCGTATGCATTGACCCCAAGAGCACCCCATCACAATCTTAGGTAGGATTCCAGATGATGTACCTTCTCTGCATGATTGCTTTGAGCAGATTAAAATCCCAATCTTTCAGAATGAGGGCAAATAGCCACAAACTTGACACCGTCATGGACCACGCCACACCACAAATCGCCACTCAACGAAATCAACGAGGTTCGCCGAAATGCCGCCGACTCGCTCTGGGTACTTAAGGTAACTCGGTGACGCATCTTCCTTAACCGCTATTATATAGTCTCGCCATGACTTGTATGCAGCTTTAACTCTGTCAGACCACCTGCCACCTGCCGTGACAACACTGTCCCTCAAAGGCCCCTGGAGGATGAACACCCGAGACATGGTAAAGGTGTCACGATCGCATATCGAACAACGACGGCAAAACCACGTTTTCGCCAAACCGCCGAGTCGCAACACAGGACCCAAAAACGGCAACGCGCGTTCTTTCGGCCTCATTGCGTTCCGAACCCCAAGATTGCCGAGATTCACCTTTTGCGCCACTGCAGAGATCGAGACGTGATGTTTGGAAGACGAGACACGGAACACCAAGCTATGGAAGTATATAGGTACTATAGATCGCTGAGGGATAGCCTCAGCGATTCGAGATTGAAGTCATTGAAGTCATTTCGTAGTATACCCCCTTGTCTTAGTCTTTGCATCGATAGCGCTACCCGACCAGTGCCTACTTCGGCTACGTTCTCATACGTCCCCGACAGTACCTTTGACGCTGGACCCTCTTTGCCTATCAATCGCCACCTTCGGCCACGATCGCCAGTCGTAGGAGTTGGACGTCGGGCCTTATCACTGGTCGGCGTAGCACCCTGACAAAAGACTATAGCCTACAAGATCGGCATGACTTCATCCTTATTACCATCAGTGTGAAACAATAGACAGGCAAGCACCCCATCAGCATAAAGCACGACCGTCATCCTGGATCAAATGGGAAATCCACCCCTGTGTTCTTGGAACTATGAACCTGCAGATGCACAAATCTGGTTGTCATGCATATATCTAATGACTGGTGGATAGGTTCGGGGAATGCGGTAGTTTGAGTCATATAGTGAACAAGGTCATCGGGCAAGCAAGAAAGAGAGCATGTGATCACACCCAAAAACCACTCGATCGATGAAGCGCTTCAATGATAATTCTGCGGCGACATCTCGCGGATGATTTTTAGGCGGAATCCACCGAAATGTCAACAAAGGATGGGAGCGCCACCTTTGCCTTGGCTTTCGAGTGTCGCTTGTCTCTGTCTCACATGTGTCTCTGTAGTTCTCTATAATCATACTGGGATCCTCGTAATCTCGCAGGCGGTTCTCCGGACGTTCGGAAGGACACACACTCCTTTTCTTCCAGGACGACATAGACCGGCATACCCGACGACAGATTCACCTCGACAATCCGCGGACTTGCAGACACCGTACCGTCCCGATCAAAGCCTTCAATCTGGGTAGTACCTCTCTTGTAACCGCGCCAGCCTTTTGCTATCACCAACGGTCGCCTCGATGCGCTGATCGCCTCGCCTACCTCTCTTACGACCCTGCCTTCAAGGCCATCACTCGTTGCGAAAACAAACTACGATCGATCGCACCACTCCTCTTGACTATTCATATTCCGTGTAAAGTACCATCGTCATGACACCTGGTATACGTCCAATGAACCGCCTCATGTCGGAGAAGCCTCGTACGTCCACAGACCCAGGCACTGCGCATCGCTTATCTTCTCCCAGACCTCGCAGGACTCTCCATCCCCTGCCCTCCTCCACCGAGCTACTCTCCCACGTTCGCCCTTGCCTCCTCCTTCTTTCCGTCAACACTCTCACCGCGGCGCGAAATCATCATGGGCGGCCTCGTCTCTCCCGGACCAGTGATCGAGGGAGAAGTATACGATGAGAAGCGAGGGATGTCCATCGAAGTTCCCGGGATCGTCCTCAGTCAGCCATACCCAGTAGCTCTGGTGCGACCAAGCTGATATTCGGCGTAGCTGAACCGGAACTGACCCGAAGTCCATCACCACCACCGAAATCTATCCTCCTTCTCCCTCCCACCTCCCTCCCTCTTCCCACCGAATCTCCGACGCGTGAACAACCCTTCTCGCCGGGCTTCAGAGCACTGCTCAACGCCGATGGGCGGAGTTTGTCCGGCCTGGGAACCGTCACCGTCAGGAGCTTGGTATTACTGCTCTTCCTTGGAATTGGAGGATGGCACCTGTGGTCGACGATGCGGTGCGGGGGGGATGAGGTCGTTGAGGAATTTTGAACGGGTTTCACGGGTTCTCATTTGCATGGACTTTTTTCGCCATTGCATTGGAGCCACTATCACTTGATGACTCCTCGTACTCCTCCACATTTACCCTTCATGACGATTCCTCCTTCAAGACGATTCCCCATCTTTATACTCTTGAGCACATTTCGGCATTTCAGGAAATCTCCAACTATCACATTAACCTTTCGTAGCATCGCAGGTCATGCAGCTCGTTGGATGAAATCGCATATGATTGAGACTGATATCATCAAGGCCAACTCCTTAGCATCGGACGACTTGGAGCACGAGTACGTCCGACTCAATCCTGGCGCGGCTCCGAGTAGGTGCCGCAGGCCATATATTCGAGCCGATGAGCGACCGACGTCGAGCGGGCACGAGAAGCCTCGCATGTATGTTCCGCAAGTGCCACAAAGCAATCTGCCACTGTTGATCCGGTGATCACTCATCAAAAGCACAGACTTTCCATCATCATTCGTTCGTCTCTCTCTCAACCTCGTAGACCTTGGAAGACTATCTCTAGCAAAGCTCTCGAGTATTCTCGGCTGATGTCCGAGTGAGACTTACCGAGACCTTGAGCGCAGTAGGGGCAACATTTCAACGACCTCATTAGTCGAGGAGCAGTGAGCCGCGAAAGTTAGTACCCCTCGTTTCTCGCTTCCCATATTACTTATTCCCAGACTCCCATACTGACGAAACTCTCTACAGATGCCTGGAAATCTGAAGATTACCAGGAAGGTACCTGGGGTTAAGCCGAACTATGGTGTACCTGAGGAATTCAGTCTGTTTGAGGGGGAGGCTGACAATCGTCAGGAGGTTTCTCCGGCCCAGCAAGCTCTCAGCAACCCCGAACTCATGACAATCGTATTTTCCAGTCTCGCTACATCCTCCATCGCCAAGCTTTTACCCGTCGACGACGCCTTCTACGACGCCGGGACTCAACTCATCTACCACTCAATCACCCTCGATCCGTCCAAGCCCTTCACCACAGCGCATTCGCCGGCATACACGTGCGCAATAACCCGAAGTCAAAGGTTGGAGGCGCAAACGGGAAACAGAATGCGAAAAGGCCACTTCTGGAGAAAATCAAGGTCCTTACAGTCATTCATCATCGAAAAAAGACCTGCGGACAATCAAGGTGGCGTCAGCTCGAATTACCAAGCCTACGGGTGCTACGTCTCCATCTCGCGTTCGACCTTGAGACCGACACCGTGTACCTTTGCAAGAAGGGAAAGAATGGGGAAGGGCCCGTTTGCCACCCATGCCCGATTCTAGTGAATCCATCCGTCACCAAGTTGGTCCTGCACTTCGAGCGTGATCAAGCTCGTCGCTACTTCTATTCCGCGCCGCGCAGGATGTACCATACCGAGGACTGGCTGGCGTTTTTTTTTTCGATGGCGCGGAAAAAGTCGTCATCGTCCCCACTATAAAGATAACCGACGGTTTCTTCGCGGGTCGTCGAGTAAGTGAAGACCGGGCCTTCTCAAATGTCCTGACCGGCCTCCCGTCATCGGTAACCGCAGTGGTGTTTGTCCACTGGCAATATTGCCCGGAGTGGTGTTACGTGGACTCAAATTCGGACGCTTCGACCACGATAGATTCAGTGTCATCCATCGACACTGCTGCGATGGACAACATCATTCGAGTGTGTCAAGATCTTCCGTGCGGCGTAATGCTCTGCGTCCAGCTGTATGATGAATACATGGCCCGCACGATTTGCGCGGAAGTCAAGGTGGCGTTCGAGGAGGAGTTCTTCGCTGGGATCAGGGAACAGATTCAGGAGCGACACCATAAGAAAGCGAGTATCGAAGGAGTCAGCGGGTCGACCAAGGATGGAGCCGGCCAAGCCGCTTCGGCCGAGATTGGGAGGGCGAGTTTGAAGAGGAAGAGGTGGCGAAGTCGCGCGCTTCTGACTGGTTGCGGGCGACCTAGTAAGGGATATTTCGGTGCAATGGACATGCCGCTGATGAAAACCAAGAAGCTGAAGTCCATGAGCGAGGGCGTATGCGTTCCAACACACGTCGATTCTGTTCTCCATATGTCCAATCTCGTCCATGCATGTCACCTATATATTACGTACCGAAATATCGCCAACGTGACTTGCTATCTACGTATTAGCAGTAGGGAACTCTTTCGTCCACCCGAGCTCTACGGCTTATAGACCGACACCCACGACATACACTGACTTTGCCGTCTACCAAAATGGTATCATTTCTTGATGAAGAGATGACGTGCTGGGAATCACTCCAAGTATACGTATATGGTAAGTGAAAGGGATAAATGGATACAATCTGGTTTCGATCGCGCAAGGTTACACGAGTGCCACAAAGCAATTCGCCACGTTTGATCCGGTCATCACTAGCACACACCTCCCATCATCATCCCTTCACTCCTCTGTCAACTTGGTTACCATCCGAACGGTATCGCGACACGTGGTGTTCTCAGAGCTGGCTGACATACTTCAAGGTGAACGGCGGAGCGGAGCTCATTGACGGCTGTGCCTTGCCGAGACCAGCGGTTGAATACCTCGAGCGGCAAAAGTGAGTATTTCTCGTCATCCATGTTCTCTCCTGAATGGTGCATTCTGGTCAATACGGACTGTCAGAGACTTCAGCGATGTCTTAGCGCCGCATGGGTAGCAGGAGTAGGAACGCGGCTCAACCGAGCTCCACCGCTGGTCTATCTGAATCTTGTGATGAAGCAATCTCGCTGATGACCTGCAGGAGGTCTCACCCGCTCAGCGGGTTCCAGGTAACCCGGAACTTATCACCAATATCATACCCTTTTGCCCCACATCATCGATCGAGTCTCCTCCCGGTGAATGACGCTTTCTATGACGCTGGAACGCGCCTCATCTATCGATCGATCACCCTCGATCCATCTACACCATTTGCCAGGAGTCCATTCGCTGGTCTGACAGTACGTGATAAGCGCCAAGCCAAAGACGGGCGCTCGGATGGGACCCGGAACGTGGAGAAGGCGGTGATGACGAACGTGAGTGCTCACCCTTCTTACAAGTGGGCGGAAAGCCGATGCACGAACTCGACTGATCTAGCCGCAGTCATATGCAACTCGGTACAACGCGTCATCCGTTCTACTCCATCCCGTGCGGGTACCTGATAGCATCCGCATTGCTACTCCGAGAGCAGCCTACGACTCTTCCAGCGTAACAGCCCTACTTTTCCACCGCCAGGACGCATGTGGACAGCCAAGATGGCGTGCGCTGGAGGTACAGCCACTCAACGTCCTCCGCTTGGGCAGCACGGACCACTCTGGGGTCTTGAGCGCCGCCATTTGAACGACCGTTCACTGAAGCGGTCGATAGCAGCCTCAGTGCGGGCATGATAAGCCTCATCTCACAATAAATTGATTATGGATGGGCACATAGAGGCCCGGGAGAGAGAATCAGATGAGTGACATGACAAGTAGGGTATCAAGAGCGCGGACCATGATGAGATGGTCCGAGATGAATTTGATGCTGATATAGTCGGCGGGTACGAAACCCCCCTCCCCCTTCCCCTTTTCCTCTTGCCCCTTGCCCCTTCCCCCTTCAGTACC
>JAABUP010002790.1_pt1 | contig 32668 bp, 28 predicted proteins | sample 5559201 | NCBI WGS metagenome assembly JAABUP01 (sample SAMN10711887, study PRJNA513373) | rock metagenome | isolation source: Antarctica rocks | place: Antarctica
ACGATGTCGGCGCTGCCCGTCACCCCTCCGCCTACGGCTCCGGGCCAACGGGCAGCGCCGATCCAAGCCATCGCAGGGGTCCCTTTTGGACGCCGATAAAGGGTCCCCTTTCAATGCCGATTGACACCCCACCTGGGTAAAGAGTCCAAAGCTCCGAAAAAACAGACTGCTTGCGTACGAAATCGTCCTGATATTGCCGCAGCCGACGCGCCACTGAGGCCGACATGTCAAAGTTCATGTCCCGAACCGCGAGGGCCGCGATATCCTCGGCACGCCATAGCTCCAGCCCAGACCGATTGGCCCAGACGACCTGGCCGTGATCGATGTCAAAGATCCAGGCCGCGACCGACAAGCGGTCGAGGATGCCGGAAGGGTCGACAGCGAGAGGCAATGCGGCAAACATCCGCGGTTCCGACCTCAAGATCATCGCATCATCGGAAAGGCTTTGTTGGCTCAGGCTGTCTTCGTGAATCTGGTGGCCTGCGCGGTCAAGAGAGCGGTCATCTCACTCATTTGCACGAAGCCAGGGGTCGCCTCGACCCGTCCGATCCAGGCGCGGACCGCCGGAAAAGCGTCGAGTCCGATGCCGCCCTCGGGTGAGAGGTGAACGTAGCCGAACACGCCGATGTCGGCGATCGAGTACTCCGGACCTGCGATGAAATCGCTTACGGCGAGATGGGCCTCCAGCATCTGGAGGCCGCCTCTCGCACGCTCCTGCCAGGTGGCGATGTCGGCCTTACGACCGACCCCTCGGGCCGGCGCGATGGCGGTGAGGAAGCGGGCCGGCGAGATGAAGGGTTCCAGACGCGCCTGCTCGAAGAACATCCATTGCAGGCCGCGGGCCCGCTCAAACCCCTCGGCGGGAACGAGCCCCGACCCATCGGCGATGAACCACAGCATCGCGTTCGACTCACCGAGACCCAGACCGCCCGGCAGACGCAGATAGGGCACGCTGCCGGCAGGATTGATGGCGAGAAACGCTTCAGATTTGGTCTCACCCGCCAGGACGTCGATAGGCCTAACCTCGAAGGGGATGCGCAACTGGCGCATCGCCAAGAAAGGTTTGAAGCAGTTTCCGGATCCCGGAGTCGCGTAGAGCTTCAGCACGGCATTTATCCAAATTATAGCCGGCAGCATCTCAGGAAAAGGTTCGTGCTTCGTTACTTTAGATTGCTTGATCGAACTGGCACCTTGTGTGGAGCGCCAGCGTTATGCACGCAGAAGTTGGCCTCCGTTGGTCAAATCGGTCTTATACAACCGTAGACAGCTTATTTCAGTCCGAGTACGCGGCGAGCCTCGGCCCAGGCACGATCCTTGTTGGCGCGATAATCCATATTTTCGCCGAATCGATTTTTGACTTCCTTAAGCCGGACGAGTTCCAGAAGGGCCGCCTTGATCGCTACCACATCGGCTTCAAGCGCCCGCTTTGCTTCGTGGCCCGTCGAAGCTGCAGGAGTGCTCGGCAGTTCCGTCATGCGCGCACCTCCCTGTGTTCTGCGCTCGCCTCGTGACGACCAAGGTACGCCATGCCCAGGGTCTGGACGACGTGCTCGACGAGGCCGGAGGCGCCGCGCAACCGCGCGCCGGACAGGTTTGCCAAGTTGATCCCGCCGGTGAAAACATCAACATATTGATCCAGCGGCACGCCGTGCTGGAGGCCAACCGAGATCGCCACCGCGATATCGTTCGCGATCTGATTGCGCCGGCCCGAGGCGTCCACCGCGTCGATGCTCACTTCCGTGGGCTGCCCGCCATTGCTGAGCCTGGTCTGGAGGGTTACGCGCTGCCCGTCGATCACGGCGGTGTGGCGCAGCCCTGGACGCACAGGAAGACGCTGGTCGTGGGGCATCAGGATCTCGGCAGCGTGGTCGGCAGCCGAATGTGCGATGAGACGAATCTGCTCCGTCACAGTCGCGGTGGGCGTCTCGGCCAGCAGTTCCTCTACGTCCTCCTCTTCGTCGTTGGCCAGGCGATGTGCGCTCAGGGGTTGGGACAACTTAGAGCCGTCGCGATACACGGCGTTCGCCTTCAGCCCGAGCTTCCAGGAAAGCATGTAGGCGCTCTTGCAATCCTCTACCGTGGCGCTGTTCGGCATGTTGACGGTCTTCGAGATCGCGCCCGACAGGAAGGGCTGAGCGGCCGCCATCATCCGGATGTGGCTTTCGGGCGAAAGGAACCGGGTGCCGGTTCGGCCGCACGGGCTGGCGCAATCGAACACCGCAAGGTGCTCGGCCTGAAGATGTGGCGCGCCTTCGAGCGTCATGGCGCCGCAGACATGGACGTTCGCGGCCTCGATCTCGGCCTTGCTGAATCCCAGGTGACGCAACAGGCTCAGATCCTGGCCAAGCGCCGTGGGGGCCACCTTCAGCGCCTCCGTGAGGAAATCCTCGCCCAGCGTCCACTTGTTGAACACGAACTGGATGTCGAAGGCTGCCGGCAGGGCCCGTTCGATCGCCTCGATCTTGTCCGGCGTGAAGCCCCGTTCCGCCAGGCTTTGCCGGTTGATGAAAGGAGCGGTTTCGAGCGAACCGTGGCCGATCGCATAGTTCTGAACTGCCGAAATCGCCGCTTGGCTGTACCCTAGCTTCTCGAGAGCCACGAGCACGGCGCGGTTGATGATCTTGAAGTAGCCGCCGCCCGCTAGTTTCTTGAACTTCACCAGGGCGAAATCGGGTTCGATGCCGGTCGTGTCGCAGTCCAAGACGAGTCCGATCGTCCCAGTGGGCGCGATGCAGGACACTTGCGCGTTGCGGAATCCGAAGGCGCCGCCCAGATCGAGGGCTCGGGTCCACACATCCCGCGCTCGAGCGGCGATCGCGGCGCCGTTCAATTCCGGGATGGCGATGAGCGTGGCTGCATCGAGCGGCACCGGAGGCACCGAAACACCCTCGTAGTCGGCAGCGAGCCCCAACGCAGCGTTGCGATGGTTGCGGATGACCCGCAGCATCGGGTCCCGATTGGAGGCATAACCATTGAAGGCGCCGAGATCCCGGGCCATTTCGGCCGAAGCCGCATAAGAAGCTCCGGACAGCACGGCGGTCAGCCCGGCGCACAAGGAACGTCCCTCGTCGGAGTCGTAAGGAATACCCATCCTCATCAGGAGCCCGCCCAGGTTGGCGAACCCCAGCCCCAGCGGCCGGTAGTCGTAGGTGCGGCGCGCGATCGCGGCAGAAGGGAACTGCGCCATGGAGACCGAGATGTCCAGCGCGACAGTCCAGAGCCGGCAAGCATGTTCGAGTTTGTCGAGGTCGATCTCCTCATCCTGCGTCTTGAAGCGAAGCAGGTTCAGGGAGGCGAGGGTCGCTCCCGTATCGTTGAGGAAGAGATATTCGGAGCAGGAGTTCGACGCGCGGATCTCGTCCGTCACCGGGCAGGTGTGCCAGTCGTTGATCGTGGTGGCGAAGTGAATGCCGGGATCCGCCGAGGCCCAGGCGGCGTGGCCGATATCGTCCCACAAATCCGCCGCCTGCACGGATTTGACGGGCCGCCGGCCGCGGCGCGCGATCAGGTCCCAGGTCCCTCTCTTCTCGACGACACGCAAGAACTCGTCAGTGACTCGGACCGTGTTGTTGGCGTTCTGGCCCGCAACGGTCGCGTAGGCTTCCTGATCCCAATCCCCGTTGAACACCGGGAACTCGATGCTTTCGAACCCCTGCTCCGCGAACTGGACAGCACGCCGGATGTAGTTCTCGGGAACATGAGCCTTGCGTGCGGCGCCAATGGCGCGCCTAAGCGCCGGATTCTGCCCCGGATCGCAAATCACATGGCCCTCCTTCGCGGCGGCCTGCATCAATTTGTTGAGATGCTGCTGGCAGGTCTTAGAGCCGGTGATGAGCGAGGCAACCTTGCGCTCCTCGTCGGCCTTCCATCGGATAAAGGCCTCGATATCGGGATGGTCGATGTCGACCACGACCATCTTCGACGAGCGCCGCGTGCTGCCGTTGGCGGTTACCAGTGAAGCGGACCGATCGCTCGCCCGGAGCACTGCGATAAGACCGCAAGCTCGCCCGCCGCCGGTCAGACCCTCGGATGCGCCGCGGATGTTGGAGAAGTTGGCGCCGGTGCCGGAGCCGTATTTGGCGATGCGGGCCTCATCGACAAAGAGCGGCAGGATCCCGCCGTCGCTGACGAGATCGTCTTCGACGGACTGGATGAAGCAGGAGTGGGTCTGCGGACGCTCGAAAGCATTGCGGGTCGCCCGGATGGCGTCGGTTAGCGGATCAACAAAGAAATGGCCTTGCGCCTGGCCCTCAATCCCATAGGCCCAGTGGAGACCGGTGTTGAACCATTGCGGGGAATTCGGCGCCGCGCTCTGGGTGGCCAGGGCATAGCGGATTTCGTCATGGAACGCGTGGGCATCCGCCTCGCTTTTGAAATAGCCACACTTCCAGCCCCAGTAAGTTATTGCGCCCGCTATGCGATCAAAAACCTGCCTGGCGTCGGACTCCCCGCCGAACTGTTCAGCTTCCGGCAGCGAGAGGAGGGCCTCGATATCGGGCACGGACGGCCAGAGCCAGCACGGGACATCGTGCTCTTCTACCCGGCGCAGTCTGCTCGCGACACCCGCCTTGCGGAAGTATTTGGTGGCGAGCACGTCAGTCGCAACCTGGCTCCAGGTAGAGGGCACCGTGACCGAGGCCTGTTCGAAGGCCGTTGCTCCGGTCTGGTCCGAGACCCGGCTGCTCGACGTCACGAAAAGGATATCTTTGTACGGTCCTTGCCCCTCAAGGGTTTCGCGCCGCCCGATACGCATGATGTGCCCGCCTCTCGCACGGACGCGGCCGCCTGCCGCGTCCACCGAAGAAAGGTTAACACGTTTTAACGATTTGGGGTGTCGCAGTTAAGACGCGTTTAAGTTTTGTATCCAAACCAGCTCGATTTGCCGCCCAATCCGGACTGTTTGGAATTCGGCTCCGCCGCTCAGGCCCGGGCGTCACGTGCCCACTTCCATCGCGACCATTCGGCGACGACTCACCGTCGCCCTGATCAAGCGCCTGCCCCAATGTCCGTGCTGCAATCGAACCAGCACACGCCATCAGCTCATTTCGTGAAGCAGTAAGATTAGGACCTTCTTCGTGCAACGATCGAGGTCCGCCGACACATCGATGCGCTCCGGGGCGGCCTCTGAATGCCGCTTGGGTGTCGCGTTGACCTGATCCAGCGCGATACGGCTCGATTGATTTTCACAGGCCGGCTCAAAGCGCCGGTGCTGCTCGCTCTCGCGGCGAACCGTGGCGCCCTCGAAGACCTCGCCGGCCTCGAAAGCGTGACCGATGGCCGGCTTCAGGCAAGGGAACAGGCGTCCCCGGTGTCGACCATGGCCCAGTGCTCGACGAGCTTGCCAACTTGCAGGCGGAACAGGTCGAAGACCTCCACATCGATGGCGTTGCCGGTCGCCTTATGACCGAAGAACTCGCCCTTGTGGGTGCCGCGGAAGCGGAGGCGGACGAGCACCTTGCCGTCGTCCTCCATGACGTCGTGGATTGGCAGGTTGATGTCCGGTACGCCGGCGAGAATGACGTCGTGATGGTGCTGGAGGCCGGCCGGACCGACCGCCTGGTAGGGCAGACCAGGGTCGTGGCGGTTGAACTCGGGCGCGACATTTTCGTCCCACCAGGCCTCGTCGCCTGCCACGAAGGCTTTGAAGTAGTCGAGGGCGACACGCTTGTTGTGTTCACGATCGGACATTGTTCCCCCTAGCATTTGTTCTCGTCGTGACCCGGTTATGCGAACATCGATGCGTGCTGCCCCCCGTATTGCGTGTGTTCCAGACCGGATCCGGCACAGGTCGCCGCCGTCAGCCGACCTTGTCGGCCAACTTGCGGAACGCCGGCTGGCCGGTTCCGGCCGTGAGGCCGCCGTCGACCACGAGGTTCGAGTCGGTGATGTAGGAGGCGTCATCGGAGGGCACTATCACGTTCGCACCCGCTTTGGAGTACAAGGCAGCATGCGGCGCTCCCCATACCACGGCCATCGCTTCCCTCGAGCCATCATCCGGCACGCAGTCTGGCTCTTATCTGCGGTTCACACTCAGCCTCCGCGATATCGAGGACATGCTCGCAGAGCGCGGTCTCGACATCTCCTACGAAACGGTCCGGCGCTGGGTCACCAAGTTCGGCCCGCTGTTCGCCCGGGAGCTGCGCAAGCGGCGACTCCGTCGGACCGGTCGCTGGCACCTGGACGAGATGGTCGTGCGGATCGCGGGCAAGCGGCATTGGCTCTGGCCGGCGGTGGACGACGAAGGTGAAGTGCTCGACATTCTGGTTCAATCGGGGCGGGACAAGGCCGTAGCCGTCCGGCTCCTGCGCAAGCTGATCAGGAGACAGGGCTTCGCGCCGGAGACCATCACCACCGACAAGCTCGGGTCCTACGGCGCCGCCATGCGCCAACTCCGCCTTTCAGCCCGCCACGACCCGGGGCAGCGTCGAAACAACCGGCTGAAAACTCGCAGCTTCGGCCGTCCGAGCGTTGATGTAACACCTTTTCGGGAGGGGCTTGGGCGCGGTTCCCGCTCGGCGCTCGCAAAGGCCGTTGCTCCCGCCTCTCCCTCGCTCAGTTTGCCTGTCACATAAACGCTCGTTTGAGTGACAGTCTCGGGTCAGCAGCGAATCAGGGCAGAGGAGGGGTGGACGATGCTGATCGGCTACATGCGCGTATCGAAGGCTGATGGATCCCAGGTCACCGATCTCCAAAAAGATGCACTCATGGCGGCCGGCGTGGATGACGCTAGATTTTACGAGGACCACGCATCAGGCAAGCGCGACAGCCGGCCAGGACTTGACGCCTGCCTGAAAGCGTTGCGCGACAGCGATACCCTCGTGATCTGGAAACTTGACCGGCTCGGGAGAGACCTTCGACACCTCGTGAATACTGTTCACGATCTCACGAAGCGTGGCGTCGGTCTAAGGGTGCTGGCGGGGCAGGGGGCCAACATCGACACTACAACCGCAAATGGCCGGCTGATATTCGGGATTTTCGCCGCTCTCGCGGAGTTCGAGCGTGAGCTTATTATAGAACGCACCAAAGCTGGGCTTGCCTCAGCTCGGGCGCGAGGCCGCAACGGCGGGCGCAAGCCAAAAATGACATCAGCCAAGCTGCGCCTCGCCCAGGCCGCAATGGGCAAACCAGAAACAAAGGTGGCAGAACTCTGCGCCGAGCTCGGCGTCACGCGTCAGACCTTGTACCGCCACGTCGACGCTAGTGGCGAACTCCGTCCAGATGGATTGAAATTGCTAGCGCGTTCACGAAGCTAACATAGAGCGATATTTGTCTATGTACATGATCCTTCATGTTTGGGTGAACCCGGCCGGAGTATTTGAAAGAGTGGTCCACTGGCAGTGACCATTCACCGCTGTCAGATTGGCACTTGGGTGAAATGGCCGATCTGCAGCCTGTGCCGGAGGTCCGCCTCACGGTGGAACAGGTTCTTTGCCCACCTGAGCAGCGGCGGTGGATGCGCGAGCCCGAGCCTGCATAGAAAAAGGCCGCTCCGAGGAGCGGCCAAGTCTAGGGAGGAAACGCCAAAAGGGACAAAGCCCTGAAGGCGCGAGTCCATAGAGACCAAATTTGATTAACATTTGATGAAGATCCATGCATCCCTAGCCATGCTCCAGCCCGCGCTGGGCCTCAAGATGCGCGTTTTCTCGCCCCGCGGCCGGCCTCGATCGCCGCGGTGGGCGTCGCGTGTCCGGCATTCACACCGCCAGGTAAAGCCTCGTCCGGCTGCCGATCGCGGTGGGGACGCTCATTGCTGAGCGCCCCCCGCACAGATCCGAGCGGGCCCAATTCGGGCACTCGGCTCTCGCCTCGGGTGTTTGACGATAAAGCGTTCATTCGGCCATGGATGCAGAATGCGTGGCCTGGGCAGCCAGTCGCTGGCGAGCTTCCTCATCCCCTCCCAGGTGGTGAAGTCCCTCTGGCTGCGCCGCCGAAGCGAGCGACGCCAGAGTTCAACCATCCGGTCACGGAACGCGCTGAGTGCACGAGCGTTGGTCGGCACAACGTGATAGTTGAAGAAGCCGCTCACCACCTGGGCGAGCCACGCACCTTGAACGGGGATCGGTTGGTGCGTCCGCCGCCGCAACTCCTCCTTTGTCACCTTGAGCTTCGCCACCATGCGGTCGCAGCGCGTCAGACGCAGGAGCAGGAACCTTCCTTGCAGTGACTTGCCGCACACGAGGGTGAAGCCGAGGAAGGCGAAGGTTTCCGGTTTCCCGAGGCCGTGCCGAGCCCGCGCCGCCGCCGCATGGCGGCCGAACTGGATCAGGCCCGTCTTCTCCGGATGGAGCGCCAACGGGGAGGCGAGCCGACCGCCAGCGCCTCGCGGAAATGGACGGCATCCGCCTCGTGCTCGAACCTGACGATGTCGTCCGCGTAGTGCACGACGACGTTACCCGTAGCCTCCCGCCGTCGCCAGCGGTCGGCCCACAGATCGAAGGCATAGTGCAGGTAGACGTTAGCGAGCAGCGGTGAGATCACCCCCCCTGAGGGGTCCCGCTGTCGCCGACTTCGATCTTGCCGTCTTCGAGGATGCCCGCTGTAAGCCACTTCTGGATCAAGCGGAGCATGCCCGGGTCGGCGATCCGGTGTTGCAGGAACTTGATCAACCATTCCTGGCTGGACGTCAGGCTATCATGGTAGTGGCCGTCATCAGGTTACCGCCGCGTCGATGCCGTGCCCGAACAAATCGCCGATGGCTCCCTCATCCATCGCCTGGGCTTCCCTGTTGCCACCGCGCATCAGCGGGCTCGTATGCGATCATAGTCCAAGGATCAGCCGGGCTGTGTTCTCGTCCGTGATCAGAGCGTTGACGAGCCGTTCCTTGAGGGCGGCTCGAATGGCGGGTACCCGCCTGCTGCCGGACTGGACGATCATGGTGGGGCGGGTGGCGGGTGGCCGCAGGGTGAAGGATGTCAGCCTGTCGTGATAACCAGCGCGGATGAGCTTGCCGGAAGCGCTGATGCCTTGGCCGAGCAGCTCTCCGACCGCTCCCGCGTCCATGGCCTGAGCTAGTTCCACGTCAGTGATGAATCCGTCGAGGTGTAGCGGCGCCTGCCATCCCATGTAGCCGATCCCCATCATGAGGACGTTGGCTTCCTCGACCAGGGACAGGAACGCTTGGTAGGCGAACTGCGCTTGCAGGACCTCGCGCTCGGCCACAGTGTTGGTGACGACGGGCATCGGCAGGGGATAACATTGCGCGCCGACGCGTTCGGCCAGCCGCATCACCACGTCGTAGTGGCTGGCGCGACCCAGCCGCGTCAGGTTGCCCATCAGGGACACGCATTTGTGCTGCGGCCGAACCATCGGCGCGATACGCAACGTAGTTTCGCGCAGGGCGCGACCGTTGCCGATGCCGACCGTGATCGGCGCCCTCTGGACCAAGAGGTTTTCAAGGTACAAGGCGGCGGCGGTCGCCACCGTAGCAATGTCCTCGTCCTGGTCGCCCTGACTCGGCGCTACATCGCTGTAAACGAGGTTGTAGCGCTCGCGTAGCCGCTCGGCGAGTTCGATGCAGTCGGACAGGGGATGGATCAGCTGGAACCGGATCAGGTTCTCGCTAGCCGCGATCGCGATCAGGCGTTGAACGACCTGCCGCGACAGGTTGAGATCGGCGGCAATCTGGTCCTGCCGCCGGCCCTTAGCGTGGTATAGCCAAGCCGCGCGGGCGGCGAGGTCCAGCTTGCGGTCGTTCGGCGAATCCGGGCGGTCGGACGCCTCGAAGGTCATGGGCCGCCCTGGGTCGAGCCGGCTTCAGGGCGCATCGAGATGCAGGATCTCGGCCATGGTTCCCCCGACGACGAGGTCGTAGACCGCGCGGTCGAAGGAGCAGCGTTCCATCTTCTTGAACTCCCACTCGTAGTCGACGAAGGGCGAGTCGGTGCCCCAGATCACGCGTCCCGGCCCCAGCTCGCGCACGGCCGTGGCGATCTCGAAGATCGGGGCCCGGGAGGTTTCGAGGTACAGGTTCGGCAGCTCCTTGGCGTAGCCGATCGCCTGGTCCACCGACCAGAAAAAGCCCATGTGTGCCATGAGGAGCTTCACGCGTGGAAAGCGGCGGGCCATCTCGGCGAATTCTGGGGGCGCGTTATAGAGGTCACTCGCACCGTGGACGATGATGGGGATGCCGAGGCTCTCGGCTTCCTCGAACAGCGGATCGACGAGAGTGGCGTCGGACAGGTGATAGCCGTTCAGCGTCGGATGCAGCTTCAGACCCTTGAATGACCATTCGGTCACGCAGCGCCGCATTTCGGCGACGGCGTCGGATTGCCAGGGATTGACGGCGCAGTAGGGGATGAGCCGATCCGGGAACTCGTCGGCGGCGACCTTCACGGCCTGATTGGTGAAGTTCCCTTCCACGAAGGGGAACATCACCCCCTTGGTAACGCCCGCCTGGTCCATCTTGGCCACGAGGTCCGCCCCGCTCTGATGGGCGCCGGGGCGCGTCCCGATATGGTTGTGGGCGTCGATCACGAGCGGCATGACGGTTTCCAGGGTGGGTTCAGGCCGGCCGACGCAGTGCGCCGACCGCCATGGCTAGAAGGATGAAGGCGCCGTTGAGCGCGAACCGGGTGGGCGCGCCGAGGCCCAGGATCGTCAGGCCGTTGCCGAGGAACGAGACGAACAGCGCGCCAACCAGCGTGCCGGGGACCGACATGCCGCCCGTGCGCGAGGCCAGGGTGCCGAGGTAGCAGGCCGCGAAGGCGTCGAGGAGGTAGGGCTCAGCCCCGCGCGGCACCGCGATGCCGGTCCGCGAGGCCAAGGCGACGCCTGCGACCGCCGCGAGCAGCCCGCTGATCACGAAGCCCGCGCCGAACACACCCCGGACGTCGACGCCGGCCAGGAACGAGGCGCGGACGTTGCTCCCCACCGCCCGAGCATAGCGGCCGAACGGGGTCAGTTCGACGAGGCCGAAGACCAGGGCAAACATCACGATCGCGAGGATGATCTGGGCTGGGACGGTGCCGACCGTCTTCTGGCCGAGGAACAGGAAATCCTGAGTCACGGCCTTGGGCAGGGTGAACAGGATTTGCGGCTCTGACCCCTTGGTGTAGATGAGTTCGCCGCTGCGGATCATGAACATGGTTCCGAGCGTGCCGATGATGGCCGGCACGCCGAGATAGGCCATCATTAGGCCGTTGAAGGCGCCCAGGAGCCCGCCGAGCACCACCGGGGCTGCGAACGCGACCCAGACCGGCTGGCCGTGGATCAGCAGCGCGGCGGCCGCCAGGGCCGACACATCGGTGATCTGCGCGATGCTGAGGTCGACCCCGCGCAAGATCAGGACAACCGTGAGGCCGAAGGCGAGGATGACCAGCACGGTGCTTTGGCGCAGCACGTTGCCGATGTTGGCCGAGGACAGGAAGCTCGGCTTCATCGCGGCCACGAGCAGAAGCACCGCTGCCATTCCGAGCAAGGCGCCGTAGGTCCGCAGGAATTCGACGGCCGCGAGCCACCGTCGGTCGGGCAGCGGAGTGGCGGTCGAATCCATACTGCTCCCCTTTAGAAAATAGTGACCTGTCCGATGGCGCGCTTGCCGATAACGCCGAGCAGGATCGACAGGATCAGCACGGCGCCTTGGATGCCGGGCAAGGCGAGGTTCGAGACCCCTAGCAAGATGAGGCCGTTCGACAGCGAGGCCAGGAAAAGGGCCGCCACCGCCGTGCCGACCATGTCGAGTTCCCCCGTGCGGGACAGGCTCGTGCCGAGGAACGCCGCCGCGAGCGCGCTGATCAGGAAGTCCAGTCCCGTCGCCACGGCGGAGGCGCCATAGCTGTAGGAGGCTAGCACCACACCCGAAAGGCCGAGCACGGTGCCGCCGACCAGGAACGAGGTGACGACGGCGCGTCGCCGGTCGACGCCCCGGAGTTCGGCCGCCGCGAGGTTCTCGCCCACCGCGTACATCCGCAGGCCGGCGCGGGTGTGCTTGAACAGAAGGTGCAGGGCCAGCACCAGCACTGCGAGCAGGATGGCGATGACCGGGACGGGCCCGATCGACCCCTGGCCCATGAAGAAGAACGCCGGCTGGTCGTAGAGCGTCAGCGCTTGGCCGCGGTTGTAGAGCAGCGCGACGCCCATGGCGACGAACATGCTGCCGAGCGTCGCAACGAATGGCGGCATGCGGAAGGCCAGCACCAGGGCGGCATTGAGGAGGCCGGTAGTCAAACCCGCTGCCGCCCCGATCCCGAGCGCGGCCGCGGTGCCCAGCCCCTTGGCGACCGTTCCGGCGGCTAGGTTGGCCGCAAGCTGGTTGACGGCACCGGCCGACATGTCGAAGCCGCCCGCCACCAGCACCGCGGTCAAGCCGAGCGCCACGAAGGCCAGCAGGCTGCCCTGCTTCAACACCGCGAGCAGGTTGGTGGCGGACAAAAAGTCCGGCGCCATAATCCCGATCGCAGCAAACGCGACGGCCATCCCGGCGATCGTGCCCCACCGGCTCAGGAGGGAGCCGAACCCGCTGCGCGCTGGGATCCCGCTCGGGGCGGTGGGAACCGGGTCACCGGCGTCGGGTTCCGCGAACGCCGCGGCCGCGGCATTGCCGCTCGTCGCGAGGTCCATCAGGCGCTGCACGTCGAGTTCGCTGGCCGTGTGCGTCGTGGTGATCGCGCCCTTGCGCATCACCGCAACGCGGTCGCACATGCCTACTAGCTCCTCGAAATCAGAGGAGATGAACAGGACCGCGGCTCCGCCACGGGCGACCGCCGTCATTTGTTTGTAGATCTCGACCTTAGATCCGACATCGACGCCGGTGGTGGGTTCGTCGAAGATGAAAAGGCGTGCATCACCCCCCAGCCACCGGCCGATCACGATCTTCTGTTGGTTGCCGCCCGACAGGTTGCGGGTCAGCTGCCGGAGGCTCGGCGGAGCGATCCGCAGCCGCTCGACGAGGTCTTGGGCGGCGGCACGCTCGGCCCCGAGCCGCAACACCCCCCAGCGGGCGAACCGGGCGATGCCGGGCAGCGACAGGTTCTCGCGAACCGTGAGATCGGTGACGAGGCCCTCGTGGCGTCGGTCTTCCGGGATCAGGGCGAAGCCCTGCTGCTTGGCGGCCCGCGGGGACCGGGGCGCCGACGGCTGCCCGGCCAGCGTGACCGTTCCGCCGGACCGGCGAAGCGCGCCCACGAGCGTCATGGCGAGTTCGGTCCGGCCGGCGCCGATAAGGCCAGCGATGCCGAGGATCTCGCCCGCTTGGATCGCCAGCGTAACGTGGCGCAGGGCGTGGCCCAGCGACAGGCCGTGCACGACCAGCATAGGCTCGCCAAGGGCAACGGACTCCTTGGGATAGAGCTGACTGAGCGGCCGCCCGACCATTTGGTCGATGACCTGCTGGCGCGAGGTGTTGCCGACATCCGCGGTGGATTCCAGCCGGCCATCCCGCAGCACCGAGATCCGGTCGACGAGGTCGAAGACCTCATCGAGATAGTGGGAGATATAGATGATGGCGACGCCGGCCGCGCGCAGCCGCCGCACGATGCCGAAGATCATCTCGGCCTCAGCGTTGCTGAGCGAGGCGGTCGGCTCGTCGAGTATGAGCACGCGAGGGTCGCGCAGCAACGCCGCCGCGATGGCGACGAGTTCGCGCTGCGCGACGCTGAGATCGCGGGCGAGGGTCGTGGCCCGGAACGTTGCGCCGACGCGCGCGAGCAAGGCCTCGGTGGCGGCGCGCATGTGGCGGAAATCGAGCAGGCCGCCGCGCACGACCTCGCGCCCGAGGAAAATGTTTCGGGTCACGTCGAACTGGCCGACGAGCTGCTGGTCCTGGTGGACGATCACGATGCCGGCAGCCTCGGCATCGACCGGGTTGGCGATCCGGGCCGGACGGCCATCGACTAGGATGTCGCCGCTGGTCGCGGCGTAGACGCCGGTCAGAACCTTAACCAGGGTCGACTTGCCGGCGCCGTTCTGGCCCACGAAGGCATGCACCTCGCCGGCGCGGACCCCGAGATCGATCCCATCCAGGGCTACGACGCCGGGGAACACCTTGCAGATGCCCCGGCATTCGAGCGTGTAGCGCAGCGAGGCCGGTTGAGTGGTCTGCGTTAGGCTGCGTTTGGCTTGGCTGGTCGCCATGCGAGCCTTTCCCTCAGATCGGTCCGTCAGCCGGGCCGGCAGATGCTCTCGGTTCAGCCCGGATCAGGGCAGCGTGGGATGGACGACGAGGACCTGTCCGGTTTGAGGATAGCGGCCCGCGATCTCCTTCGGATCCATATTGATCTCCTTCCAGACGGTCTTGCCCCATCGCATCTCGGCGGCCGCGACACCGTTGGCGCGCGTCGCTACATAGGCATCGGTGAACAGCACGCTCGGGAAGTCCTTCTTGCCGCCGAGCGCCGCCAGGATCGTCTGGCCGGCCAGTTCCCCGATGTGCGGTACGTCCTGCGCCACGGTCGCAACGAAGGGGCTGCCCTCGGACAGCAGCATCTGGAAGCCGACGCGATCGCCATCGATCGAAGCGACCTTGATCTCGGCTCGGCCAGCCTGCCGGATCGCCTGCACGGCGCCCGAGGTCAGCAGGTCATAGGCGCCCCACACGGCCGCAATGCTGCCGGGGTCGGGGTTGGCGGTAAGCAGGTCCTCCATCTGGGACTGGACCTTGGCAGCGCTATGCTCGGTAGGCACCTCGTGCAGCTTGATCTTGGGATAGTCCTTGACCATCGCCTCGAGGATGCGCTTTCGGGTTTCCAGCAGGGGCGCGCCGGGCACCCACACCACGTAGACATCGCCCTTGTAGTCGATGCTCGAGAGGAGCGCCCGCGACATCAGCGTGGCCATCAGATCCTCGTCGCCGCCGACCTCCGTCAAGGCGCCCTCGGTCCGCGCGCCCACCGATGTGGTCACCACCGGGATGCCGGCTGCCTTGGCCTTGGCGACCTCGGGGGCGAGTTGCTGGGCATTACCAAGCTGGATGATCAACCCGTCGACGTGGGAGTTGATGAGGTTTTCGATGTTCTCGTTGTGCTTGCGCGGATCGCCCTGGCCGTCGGCAACCACGATCGTGTCTCCGTCACCCTCGATCAACTTTTGAGCTCCGGCGATAATGCCGCGATTGTAGTCGTTGGTGATCTCGCGCGACGCGATGCCAATCTTCTTACCGGCCGCCCACGACGACGACGTTCCGGCGGCCAGGGCCACCACCAGTGCGATCGAAAGCCGGCGTCCTAGACCCTGCGTCATTGACATCCTCCCACGGGGCCGCTGGCTGCGGCATCAGCTCCGCAGGTTAGTGCGGGCATTTATTCCTATATCGGGCAAATTACCTCCCAGCGGCATGCTGTCAAGGGTGGTTGAGGCCTCGACGGCGCCGGAAATGCTATCTCGTTGGGCATTTGCTCGACCGATGCAGCGTCTGCGCGAGGTGAAGGGACTTCTGCGTCACCGCGCATCCGACGAGCTGCCGTAGCTTCACCCAGGATCAACGATGGCTGGAACACAACATGGCGGGGCGGGGCATTGCTCCCCGCGTGATCCGACCGACCATAAGGCGGAGCGCCTTGTTGGTCATGTCGGACACCGGATGCTCGGTGCGGGTGAGGCGCGGCCGCAGGCCGCCGATCCCCGGGATCGTGTCGGTTGCGCGACCGAAATGTCGGAAGGGCATCGCAGGCCGAGGTCAGCTAGCGCCCGCACGACGCCGAGTGCCATAACCCCATTATGCCAATCAGATCGAGGTACCGATTTGACCCCCGTATCTCCGTTTTCTTTGCGCGAGGGGTGTCGGCGACGCGGATTCGGCATCGTCGATGTGCGCCCCTCGACCCGCAGGCGTTCGGGCGGGCGCTGGCCGACTAGGCCAACAACCAGGACGAGATCGCCCTCTCACGCATCGAGATCGACCAGGCGCATGGACACGGCCGGCAACCAGGGCGCGGGCCGACGTCTCAGCGATCAAGATCGTAGCGGCCGGCCTGCAGACCCGGGTGCTTGACCGCGCCATCCTCGGCCAGGGTCGGGGCGGCCCGCAGAACAGGTGCAAAGTACTTCACCAAAGCGGTGTGCGACGCGAAACGCGGCTAGCTGTCGGCCGAGATGACGATGCCAACTCGGGCAGACGCGTTGATGATGTGTCGTTCCATAGCGTCGCGAGCCTCTATGGGTGCGCCCTTCAGGATGGAGTCGTGGATCGTGACATGTTCGGCAATCGTGATTTCTGCGATGGACTCAAGACGGGCGCTCGGCCGTGGTGGAACGGCCAACGCTGGGGCGCATCAAGCCGTTCGGCATCACCACCATGCCGCTCGACAAGGCGCTCGAATACGTCGCCTCCGAACCAATGTTCTGGATCAACGCCTGACCAAAATGGCCAAAGTCGAGCTTAGGCCTCACCGCTTTTACATTGACGCGGCGGTCGTCGATCGAGATATTCTGCCAAGGTCGAAACATATTGGCCGTTTGGGGGATCGTCATGGTGGCAAACCAGTTGAAGCCAGTCGCGCTCGTGCTTGGGGTACTTTTGGTTGGCTCATGCTCGGCGCAGGCGCTGGAGAGCACGTCCGGCAAACGCATCGCGCTTAGTAACTTCTACGCCGGCAACAGCTGGCGGCAGGCGATGCTGAAGGCCTGGAGTCAGGCGGCCGACGGGGCTGTGAAGGCGGGCATCATCAGAGAGAGCAAGATCGTCAACGCCAACAGTTCGGCGACCGAACAGGCGAGCCAGATCGAAAGTCTAATCGTGGAAGGCTGGGATGCAATCGTGGTCGATCCGATTTCGACGACGGCAATCGATGGCGCGATCCAGGATGCCTGCGACGCCAACATCAGGGTCATCGTCTTCAACGAGGCGGCGACCGCTCCCTGCGCGACGCATATGATCACCAATTACGTGAGCGTGGGTTCACAGCAAGCCGAGTTCTTCGGCAAGACCTTGCGGGGACCGCACAACCTGCTCGAGATCCGCGGCATCGCCGGCACGTCGGCGGACGACGACATGCACAAGGGCCTCGTCGACGGACTTGCCACATATCCCAACCTGAAGATCGTGGGGTCGGTGTTCGGCAACTGGACGGGTACGATAACACAGCGCGAAGTGTCCGGCGTCCTCCCCAGCCTGCCGCAGATCGACGGTGTCGGCACGCAGGGCGGCGACGGGTTCGGCGCCTACCAGGCCATCAAGGCCGCGGGCCGCCCCACCCCCATCATCGTCATGGGGCACCGCCAGGACGAACTGGCGCTCTGGAAGGATCTTCTCAAGGCCGATCCCGCCTACGACACATTCTCGGTCTCCTCCACGCCCGGCGGTTCGCGAGCCGCCTTCTGGGTGGCCCAGCAGGTCCTGGCCGGCGTCAACGTGCCGAAGACGATCGACCTACCCCTGCCCGTCATCTACAAGAAGGACCTCGACGCGTGGCTGAAGGTCATGCCCGAGGGGTCGGTGGCCGTGACGCCGTACACGCAGGACTGGACCGTGGCCTGGATCGCGGCAGCCAACGCCGGCAAGCCCGCGCCCGACGCGCCGCTGCCTAAGCCGGGCGACATGTAGCTCAGGTGCGGCAGAGCCCGGGGCCGATGATGCCAACGTCACGCGCTGCGCTGATCGAGCTGAACGGCATCACGAAGGAATTCGGCGTAGTGCGGGCGCTGTCCGGCGTCGATCTCTACGTGCGGCCGGGCGAGATCCTCGGCATCGTCGGCCACAACGGCGCGGGCAAGAGCACCCTCATGGGAGTGATGCGCGGCACGACCGGCTGCACGGCGGGCACAGTTCGCGTCGATGGCGGCGATGTCACTCCCTCCTATTCGGTGCGCCGCGCCTACGACCTCGGCATCCGCTGCGTCTTCCAGGAGCCCTCGCTCTGCCTGACGCTAAAGGTGTTCGAAAACACCCGCCTGATCCACCGCGACCTCCACGGGTTCGGCTGGGCGGGCCGGGCCCGCAAGCTGATCGGCGCCTCGCTCGACGCCATCTTCCCGGGCCATGGCATCGACGTCGACGCGGTGACGGGCGACCTGCCCACCGGCGCGCGCCAGATGGTCGAGATCGCGCGGGCCTTCACGGTCGTGTCGGCGCCGGCCCGCCTCGTTATCCTGGACGAGCCGACATCGTCCCTCGATGCCCGCATCGCGGCGCAGTTCCTTGCCTACGTGCGCGGCTGCCCCGCGAGGAACCAATCCTGCATCCTCATCTCCCACCGACTGAAGGAGATCATCGGCAACACGGGGCGGGTGGTCGTCATGCGCGACGGCGCTGTGGTCGGCGAGCAGCCCAGCGCGGGGCTGCGGGATGAGGCTCTGGTGACCATGATGGGAGTCATGGCCCAGGCGCGTACAAGCGCTGCCCCCGTTCGTCCTGCCCCGGATCCCGTCCAGGCCGCCGCGGCTGCGGCGCGTCCCGACCGGGTGTCGATCGACCCGCCCCGGCCAGGCGCCTTCCGTCTGGAAGCGCGTGCCGGCGAGGTCGTTGGGCTCGCAGGGCTGGACGGCCATGGCCAGCGGCGGACACTGCTGCGTGTGTTCCAGGCGGCCGCAACGTCCGGCGCCGCCGGCACGGTGCGGGGCCGCGTCGCCTACGTCAGCGGCGATCGCCATCGCGAGGGCGTGTTCGCGCTCTGGTCGGTCGCCCACAATGTCTCGATCGTCGTCATGCGCCGCCTCGCGCACGCGGGGTTCATCAATCCCGGCACCGAGTGGAGTCTCGCGGCGCAATGGCGCGACCGGCTCGGCATCAAGACACCCGATGTCGGCCAGCCCATCACGAGCCTGAGCGGGGGCAGTCAGCAGAAGGTGCTGATCGCCCGTGCGCTCTGTAGCGGGGCCGACATCGTCCTGCTGGACGATCCCATGCGCGGCGTGGACGTCAGCAGCAAGCGGGAGATGTTTGAGCAGATCCGGCGCGAGGCAGCCGAGGGCAAATGCTTCCTGCTCTACACGACCGAGTCCGAGGAACTGCACTACTGCGATCGCGTCTACGTCTTCTATCAGGACGGCATCACCGAGGAGATCGCGCAGAGCGAACTGACCGAGGAGCGCGTCCTGCGGGCCTCCTTCGCGGATTCCGCGGCCGTCGACCCAGCAGCCAACGCGCCGCTCGCGAGGTTCGCATGAACGGGAGCGGCCAGGCGGCGCGCCGCCGCAACCCGGACATGGTCCGGCTCGCGATCCCGATCGTGGCGCTGGTCGCCATGGCGATCACGATGGCGATGCTGCAACCGCGCGTCACGACCTACATCGGGATGCAGCTCGTTCTCGGATTTGCGCTCCCGCTGGTCTTCGCGACCATGGCGCAACTGTCCGTGATCGCAGCGGGCGACATCGACTTCGGCCTCGGGCCTTTCATCGGGCTAGTCAACTGCGTCACGGCGGCACTGATGGCCTCGCATCCCGCGCTGTGCTGGCTGTCGCTCGTGGGCTGCGTCGTAGCCTATGCGGCGCTCGGCGCCTTCATCGAGGTGCAGCGGCTTCCCTCGATCGTCGTGACCCTGGGGGCGTCGTTCGTCTGGCTCGGGCTTGCCCTGCTGATCATGCCGACTCCGGGGGGCAGCGCGCCCGGCTGGCTGTCCGCCATCGTGCGGTTCCGGCCGCCCGTCGTGCCGCTGCCAATCCTCGCCGCCCTGGTCGTCGCAGGCGCAACCCACTGGCTGTTCCGGCGCTCGTCCTACAGCGTCGTGCTGCGCGGCCTGGGGAGCTCCGCCGCGACGGTGCGAGCGGCGGGCTGGTCGCTGCTGATAGCGCGCAGCGCCCTCTACGGGTTGGCCGGCCTGTTCGGTACCATCGCGGGGCTGCTCCTAACGGGGCTCATCAGCAGCGGCGATGCCAATGTCGGCACACCCTACACGTTGCTCTCCGTCGCGGCGGTGATCGTAGGGGGCGCGGAATTCTCGGGCGGCGTCGTCTCGCCCGCCGGTGCGGTCGCCGGCGCCTTCGTGCTGGTGCTGGCCGGCGCGCTGCTCTCGTTCATGAACGTGCCCTCTGACTGGCAGCTCAGCGTCCAGGGCCTGCTGCTGATCCTGGTCCTCGGGGTGCGCCTCATGCTGCGGAGAACGGCGTGACACCAGGCTCGATCCTCAAGACCCTTCGGCGCCAGCGCTGGATTTGGTCCTTCGCGGGGGCGGCCCTCATCTGGATCATCATCGCCGCGAGCGCCGAGGGACGCGGGGCCGGCGCTACCCTCGTCGCCGCCTTCGGCTTCGCGACCTTCTACGTCATCGTCGGCACGGGCGAGATGCTGGTGATTTCCGTCGGCCCGGGGAACATCGACCTGTCGATCCCGTCCGTGATGACGCTGGCGAGCTATCTTTCCATGGGCGTCACGCGCAGCGATGACGGCCGGCTGGCGCTCGGCATTCTGGTCGCGCTCGGCATCGGGGCCGCGGCAGGCATCGCCAACATCGTGCTGATCCGTGGCCTGCGCATCCCCCCGATGATCGCGACGCTAGCGGCCGGTTTCGTGATGCAGTCGATGAGCATCGCCTATTCCAAGGGGTCGACCGCCAAGCCCGCCCCGCTGCTCGTCGAGCTCAGCGCCGCCCGCCTGTTCGGCCTGCCCGTCGTGGCGCTCGTCGTCATCGTGGCCGCCGTGCTCGTCTCGCTGGTCCTGGCGCGCTCGGTCTTCGGCCGTTCGGTGCTGGCGGTGGGGCAGAGCGAACGGGCCGCCTACCTCGCCGGCATCTCGGTGCCGATGACGACGGCCGCCGTCTACCTCGCCTGCGCCATGCTGGCCAGCGTGGCCGGTTTGCTGCTGGCCGCCTATTCGGGCGGCGCATCGCTCGACATGTCGGCGGACTTCCTGCTAATGGCGCTCGCGGTGGTAGTGCTGGGCGGGACAAGCATCGCGGGCGGGCGGGCCTCGGTCGCGGGTGTGTGGGGAGCCTCGCTCTTCCTCTACTTGACGGTCGCGATGCTGAACGTCTTTGGGGTCAGCGTCGGCCTCCGCTACGTGATTACCGGCCTCATCATCATCGGGGTTCTGGCCCTGTCAGAATCGGGGGAGCGGTCTTGATCGCTCCCGTCACACCGTCGACACTCGGCTTCAGGAGGTCCTTGCGATGACTGGGCAGGCTGTCGTCTTCGTCGGCTCGATCACCCGGGCCACCCCCTATTTTGACACCGCCGAGGGGGAAGGCATCTCGATCCTCCACCTCGACGAAGCTTCGGGGCAATTGTCCCGCGACGGGCTGACGACCGGGATCGACAATCCGGCCTTCATGTCCTTCCATGCGAACAGGCGCACCCTCTTCGTCACCAGCGAGGTCTACGGCTGGAACGAGGGGACGGTGACGGCCTATCACTTTGATTTGGCGGGCCGGACCCTGCACTACATCAACAAGCAGGCGACGCTGGGCAGCATCACTGCGCACAACAGCATCGACCGCTCCGGCCGCTACGTGCTTGTGAGCAACTATGCCCACGAGAGATGGGCGGGCCCCTACGGACCGGACGTGCCGGGGCAGGCCGTCGCGGTATTCCCCATCGACGAGCGCGGCGGCCTCGGGGCCGCGACCAGCAGCGTGGCCCATGAGGGATCCGGGCCCGTGGCGAGCCGGCAGGGCGAGCCGCATCCGCATTGCGCCATCTCCAGCCCGGACAGCCGCTTCGTCCTGGTGGCGGATCTCGGCATCGACGCGGTCGTGACCTATCGTTTCGAGGCCGGCCGGCTGTCCCGCGCCGCCTCCCTCGCGATGGCGCCGGGCGCGGGTCCCCGGCACCTCATCTTCGCGCCCGGCGGACGCTCGGTCTACGTGATCAACGAGCTCGATTCGACGATCACCCATCTCGCCTACGACCCGGCCACGGGACGCTTGCAGCCACGGCAGACCATCCCGACCCTGCCATCCGCTTTTTCCGGCGAGAACCGCTGTTCCGACCTGCAATTGTCGGCCGACGGACGCTTTCTCTATGGCGCCAACCGGGGCCACGACAGTGTCACTGTGTTGCGCGTCGATCCTGCCGACGGCGGCCTTGAGGTCATCCAGCACTGCCCCTGCGGCGGGCACACCCCCCGCAACATGGACCTAAGCCCGTCGGGCACGCATTTGCTGGTCGCCAATCAGAACAGCCACACGGTGGCCATCCTTCGCCGCGACCAGGCCGACGGGCGGCTTGAACAGGTAGGGGCCCTCGATGTCGGTACACCGATGGTCGTCGCTGCGGTGGCGATCTGACCGTCCCGCCCGCCGTGACGTTCCGGGGACCGCTGTCCGGGTTCGGACACATATGAGACTTCAGTGAGTGGGGCGGGGGTCCCCGAAGCTGATGTTACGAAAACCAACGTCAGGAGACTGTACCGGCCCCGGATACTGAGACACCGATCTGGATCCTACTACGGGGCTTGTCGCAAACTCCCGAGCAGGTTGCAGATCGGGTCCGGACGATCCCGGTTTTACGCTTCGCGATCCCACCTTCATTGGCGGCCGGAAAGCGCCGGCTCGGGGCTTGAAGAAGGGGAACGGAAGTGCACGCCAGAGATGTCGCGCCGTCCCGGCGAGCCTTGCTGGCCTGGACCGGCGCGGCGGCCAGCCAACTTCCCACCGTTCGCACCAAGGGGTCAGGCAGGATGAAACATGTCGTTCTTCTCGGGGACTCGGTGTTCGACAATGCCGCTTATGTGTGTCGCATGAAGAGCGAAAAACCAGCGGCCGCGGTACAATCCCGCAACATCATGCTCACTGCGGGCTGCGACACGCCGAGAGCACCAGCCGCCGCGGTCACCGATCCATGGCGGCTCACCGCGCGGATCATTTCGAGCTGGCGCAGGATCAGTGGCATAAGACCGGCTGATAGTGATTTAAGGAAAGCGTCATTGTGCTTATTTCGGGGCTGTTCTAGCGTCTACATAAAGCGGCGGGCGGTGGGACCGAGGGTCCGGAATCGATGCAGATCGTTGCGGTTGAAACGTCCATCGTCTCGCTGCCCTTCGACATGGGCGGCCCGCACCCGTTATTCGCCGGACAGCCCTGGGAACATCTCGAGATTTTGCTCGTCAAGGTCGAGACGGACGATGGCCTGGTCGGATGGGGCGAGGCGTTCGGACACGCGGCCATCGCGGCGACCAGGGCGGCGCTCGACACCATCGTGGCTCCCCTTATGGTCGGGCGCGAGGCCGGCGACATCAACGCGCTCACGCGCGAGATCCTGCACGGCATCCATCTGCTCGGTCGCAACGGCCCCTTCACCTTCGCCTTCTCGGGGATCGAGATCGCGCTTTGGGACATTCTCGGCAAGCGCACGGGCCAGCCGCTCTGGCGACTCCTCGGCGGTCGCGAGACCGGTCCCCTCGACGCCTATGCGAGCCTGCTTGCCTACGGCGATCCGTCCCTGGCGGCCAAAAACACGTCCGCGGCGTGCGCGGCGGGGTATCGGCACATCAAGCTGCACGAGACGACCCGGGAGGCCGTGCTGGCCGCGCAAACCGCCCCGGGCGTCGACGGGGCCGCGATTATGCTGGACGTGAACTGCGCCTGGTCGCCGACCAAAGCCCGTCGCCAGGCGGCCGCTCTCGCGGGCGACGGCTTGCTCTGGCTGGAAGAGCCGGTCTGGCCGCCCGAGGATGTCCACGCCCTAGCCAGCATCCGCAGCTTTGGGATCCCGATCGCAGCCGGCGAGAACGCTGCCGGCCTGTTCGGCTTCAAAACCCTCATCGATGCGAGGGCCATCGATATCGCCCAACCCAGCGTCACAAAGGTCGGCGGGATCGGGGAACTGGCGCGAGTCGTCCATTACTGCCAGGCGGAGGGAATCGAAGTCGCGTTGCACTCGCCCTATTTCGGCCCCGGCTTCATCGCGACCCTGCATGCGGCTGCGGCCCTGCTGGAGAAGCCGCTGATAGAGGTGCTGTGGCTCGAGATGGAGGCCAACCCCTTCGACCCCTGGGTCCGCCCGGTCCGAGGCAAGGTGGCGGTCCCGTCCGGCCCCGGTCTCGGCTGCGACCCCGATCCCGCGATACTCGCCCGCTACGCCAAGGGTGAACGGAGTCGAACGGAGCGGAGGACGAAACCGTGAAGGTCACTCGCGTCCAGGCCCGTCCGGTCGTCGTTCCGCTCGCTGAGCCGATCGGCAGCGCCCTCGGACAAATCCGCGCCTTCGGCTGCATCCTGGTTTCGGTCGAGACCGATGCCGGCATCGTCGGCGAGAACCTCGTCTTCACGCTCAACGACCGGCGCACCCGGGTGTTGCAGGCCATGGTCGAGGACCTTGCCGACCTCGTGGTGGGGTGGGACGCCGGGCACATCGCCGGCTTCTGGGCCCGGGCCTGGAAGGACATCAATTTCCTGGGCCACCAGGGCGTCACCGTGGTCGGCATCTCGGCACTCGACGGCGCGCTCTGGGACGCGCTCGGCAAAGCGAGCGGCCTGCCTCTCTACCGCCTGCTCGGCGGGGCCCGGGACCGGGTCCCGGCGTACCACAGCGGCGGGTTGTGGCTGTCCTCCTCGACCGAGGAGCTGGTCGCCGAGGCGCGATCCTTCTCGGCCCAGGGCTTCAAGGCCATGAAGATGCGGCTGGGCCTGCCCGACCCCATGGCCGACATCGCCCGGGTGCGGGCCGTCCGCGAGGCGATCGGTCCCGAGATCAAGCTGATGGCCGACGCCAACCAGGGCCTCAACGAGGCGCAGGCGATTCGGCTCGGCCGCAGGCTGGAGGATTACGACCTGACCTGGTTCGAGGAGCCACTGCCGGCTTGGGATCTCGAAGGGCTGGCGCGGGTCTCGGCCACGCTCGATACGCCGATCGCCAGCGGCGAGACCGAATACACCCGCTACGGCTTCCGCCGGATGCTGGATCTGCGCTCGGCCGACGTGTTGATGCCCGATTTGCAGCGGGTCGGCGGAGTCAGCGAGTTCATGCGAGTCGGCCACATGGCGCAGAGCCATGACGTTCCGATCTCGAGCCACCTGTTTCCCGAGACCAGCATCCAGGTTCTCGGCGCGCTCTCGAACGCGGTCTACCTCGAATACATGCCCTGGTTCTCGAAGCTGTACAACGAAGAGCTGGTCTTCGAGGATGGCCATGCGCTCGTTCCGGAGCGTCCAGGCTGGGGCTTCACGTTCAACCAGGACTACGTCGCGCATCTCGCACGAGGAAACGGCTGACCGCCCGCGAAAGACGGGCCGCGGCCAGAGAGACCAGGGAGGATGTCATGGGTGTCACGCGTCGTGAGTTCACCTCGGGAGGAGCGGTCGCGCTCGCCGCGTCCGGGATCGGCCTGCCCAGTCCCACGATCGCCCAAAGCGAGCCGATCCGGATCGGTTGGCTCGCCGCGCTCACCGGGGCAAGCTCGGCGCCTGGGATCGGCTTCAACCGGGGCGTCCTCTACGCCGCCGAGACGATCAATGCGGCCGGCGGCGTCAAGGGCCGCAAGGTCGAGATCATCACCCGCGACACCCAGGGCGACCCGACCAAGGCCGTCAACGCCACCCAGGAGATGATCAGCCAGCTCAAGGTCCACGCCATCTGGGGGCCGACGAATTCGGGCGAATCCCTCGCCGTCACGCCGATCATCGCCCGGGCCAAGATGCCGAACGTCCACCCCTGCGTGGTCGACAGCCTGATCGACCCGCAAAAATTTCCTACGGCCTTCCGGCTCGCTCCGGCGAACGGCCAATGGGACGACGCGGTGCGCGGCTATTGCCGGAGCGTGCTGAAGGCCAAGAAGGTCGCGGTGATCGGCGACACGACGGGCTACGGGGTCACGGCCACAGGAGCCTCCGTGGCGGCTTTCAAGAAGGACGGCGTCGAGGTCGTCTACCAGGCCAACATCGACGCGACCCAGCCGGACATGACGCCCGACATGCTGCGGGCCAGGAGTGCCGGTGCTGAAGCGATCGTGGTCTGGAGCGTCTCGACCGGCATGGACGCCCGTCTGTTCAACACCCGTGGCGCCATGGGCTGGGACGTCCCCTTTGTCGGCCATCCGTCTATGGCCTCCGGCGAGATTGCCGCCCTGGTCGAGAAGCCGTCCAGCTGGGAGAAGGTCTACGCGATCGGCTACAAGAGCTGCAGCTACGATTCAGCCGGCAAGCTGCCGCCGCGCAGCCAGGAACTCGTGGACAGGCTCAAGGGAAAGGTGAACCTGGCCGACACCCTGCTCTGGTGGGTGGCGGCCGGCATCGACGCGGTCGAGCTCGTCACCAAGGCGGTGGAGGCGACAGGATCGTCCTCGAGCGAGGCCATCATCAAGCATTGGAACAACCTGTCGAGCTATCCGGGCTATTTCGGCACCTACAGCTTCAACCCCACGCAGCATAACGGCTATCCGACCGAGGAGGTCGTGATGTCGGCCGCAAGCTCGGCCAAGAATGGCACTTTCGCGCTCGCCCCCGGCTATAGCTGAGCACGAGCGGGAGCCCCGACATGCTGGCTTCCATCCTGTCGTCCGGCCTGGCGGTTGGCGCTGTCTACGCGCTCATCGGGATCACCTACAACACCATGTACGCCACCTCGCGGGTGATGAGCTTCACCGCCGGGCAGCTCGGGATGCTCGGCGGGGTGTTCGGGTCGCTGTTCATGCTGCGCTGGGGCTTGCCGGTTGTCATAGGCTTGCCGCTGACGCTGGCGGCCTGCGCGCTCGTCGGTGTGGTCACCGAGCTTGTCGCGGTCCGTCCGGTCCTGAAGAGCCTCGAGCAGCATCTCTACGTGCTGTCGACGCGCGCGCTCGCGTTGGTGATCCAGCAGGTCACGGCAATCGAGTGGAGCACGGAACCGCAGCCCTTCCCCCGGCTGACCGGTCTTGGTTCGGGGATCCTGGACGAAAAGTTCTGGCTGCCGGTCGCCGCCTGCGCCGTCACCGTGCTCGGGCTGGAATTCCTGTATCGTCACACCCTGGTCGGACGGGCCTTCCTGGCGGTCGCCGAGGACAACTTCGCGGCCCGCGCCCTCGGCCTGCCCGAGCGCAACCTGCGGGTCGCGAGCTACGCGCTCGCCGGGGCGATTGGCGGGCTCGCGGGCTTCGCGGGCGGCGGGCTCCTGCTGGCTTTCTTCGCCAACGGGCCGCTGCTCAATTTTTACGGCTTCGTCCCCGTCGCACTCGGCGGGCTGGGCAACAACCGCGGCGCCGTGATCGGCGGCATCGCGCTCGGCCTGTTCCAGCAGGCCGCCAACTTCATGGTCGGCGGCATCTTCTCCTCGGTCGCCGTGTTCACCTTGTTCATCGTCGTGCTCCTGGTCGCCCCGCAAGGCCTGTTCGGCTCGCACGCCGCGCGGAGAGTGTAATGTGCACCCTCGGCAACGCCGCGGCCGTGCCTGCCCCGCCCGTAAGCGGCGTCCGCCGCAGCCTGCCGACCCTGCTGCCGTTCCTGGTCCTGCTCGGGCTGGCGCTCGCGCTCCCGCTGATCGGCAACGATTACTGGGCGCTGATAGCCACCCGCGCGGCGATCTACTGGATCCTGGTTTCGGGCCTGAACCTGATCGTAGGCTTCGCCGGGCAGCTCGCGATCGGCTACGTCGCCCTGCTGACGCTCGGTGCCTACACCACGAGCGTGCTCGCGGCCGGCAACGTCCTGCCGCCGATCCCGGTTTTCGGCGCCCTGGCGCTGGCGGGTGTCGTCGGGGCCCTGTGCGGGGTCGTGGTCGGCCTGCCGGCGCTGCGGCTGCGCACGTTCTATTTCGCCATGACCACGCTTGGTTTCGCGACCATCGTGACGCAGATCGCGCTCGCCTGGCAGGGGGTGACGGGCGGGGGTATCGGCATCTCGGGGCCGGCCATGCCGGCGCCCTTCGATAGCGCCTGGGGGTTCTACTATTTGTGCGTCGCGGTCGCGGCTTTCTGCACCTGGATGACCGCCAACGTCGCACGAAGCCGGTTCGGGCGGGCGCTGATCGCGGTGCGCGACGCCGAGGTCGCGGCGGAGGCGGCCGGTATCGCCAAGCCGAGGCTGCTGATCGCGGTATTCCTGTTCGCGGGCGCCGTCGCGGCGGTGGCGGGCGGGCTGTTTGCGAGCCTGCAGACCTACATCACGCCCGACGCCTTTACCTTCGATCTGTCGCTGCTGTTCTTCATCTCGATCCTGATCGGCGGGCGCGGCTCGATCCTTGGGCCGCTGCTCGGCACCCTGATCCTGACGGTGTTGCCGGAGATCGCCGCCCCGCTCGCCGCCTGGTCGACCTTCGTCTACGCGGTGCTCCTCCTCGTCATCGTGCTCGCCATGCCAGGCGGCATCGCGGCGTTGATCGACTTCCGCAGCCGGCGCCCGCTCGGATCGGGCCGGGCCATCGTGCCCCGGCCCGCCGCGATGGGCGAATTGGTCCGCGAACGCGCCTGGCCGGGCCCCTTGAGCCTGCGCAATATCGTCCTCAGCTTCGGCGGCGTGCGCGCGGTGGACGGGGTCGACCTCGACGTCCGTCCCGGGGGGATCCATGGGCTGATCGGACCCAATGGCAGCGGCAAGACAACGATGCTCAACATCATCTCGGGCTATTACCGACCCGAGACCGGCAGCCTCGCGTTCGGGGCCGACGCCCTGCCACCCGGCGCGCCAGGTAACCGCGCGCGTCGCGGCATAGCTCGCACCTTCCAGACGCCCCGCGTCGTGGGTGAAGCCTCGCTGCTCCAGAACGTCATGATCGGCGGCACCATCGCGGGCCGCGCCAGCTTCGTCGAGGCCCTGTTCGCCCTGCCCAGGCAGGCCCGCGACGAACGCGCGATCGAGGCGGCCGCCCGTCTTACCCTGCGGATCGTCGGCCTGGAGGCTCTGGCCGAGGTCCGGGCCGACCGGCTGCAGCATAGCGAGTTGCGGTTCATGGAGATCGCGCGCGCCCTGATGCTGCGGCCGTCCATTCTCCTGCTCGATGAACCGGCGGCCGGGCTCTCGACGGACGAGATCAAGCGCCTTGGGGCGCTGATCAAGGCGCTCGCCGGACACGGGACCGGAATCCTGCTGGTGGAGCATCATGCCGACCTGATCTTCGACATCTGCGACCACATCACCGTGCTCAACCTCGGACGCGTGCTCGCCCGGGGCACGCCGACGGAGATCCGCGCCCACAAGGAGGTGGTGAGTGCCTACCTCGGCGCCTGAATCACTGCTGACGATCGGTGCGATGGAAGCCGGATACGGCAAGATTGCGATCCTGCACGGCGTCGACCTCCGGGTCGCTGCCGGCGAGGTCGTGGCGCTGCTCGGGCCCAACGGGGCCGGCAAGACCACGCTCCTGCGCGCCGTCTCGGGCCTCCTGCCCTGGAAGGCAGGCAACGTCCGCTTCGCCAGACGGGACCTCCAGGGCGCCGGTCCGCGCGAGACCGCCCAGGCCGGGCTCGTCCACGTCATCGAGGGCCACAGGATCTTCACCCAGATCTCGGTCGCCGACAATCTTCTCCTGGCCGGCTACGACGTGCCGCGAGGCGAGCGCTCGGCCCGAATAGAGGAGGCACTGTCGTTCTTCCCGGAAATCGCCGAGAAGCGACACCAGCCCGGCGGCTCCCTGAGCGGCGGCCAGCAGCAAATGCTGGCCGTGGCGCAAGGGCTGGTCCGCCGCCCGCGTCTTCTGATGTTGGACGAGCCCTCGGCCGGGCTGTCGCCGGTCCTGGTCGACCGGGTCCTCGCGGTGATCACGCGGCTGCGTGCCGGCGGAACGGCCGTGCTGCTCGTCGAGCAATTGGTTGAGAAAGCGGCGGCTGTCGCCGACCGAGTCTATGCCCTGGCCCAGGGCCGGATCGTGCTGGAGGCTGGCAGCGGCACCCCTGACCTGCCGCACCGGCTGGAGCGGGCGTATTTCGGGGAGGATGCGCCTAGTGCACCGACTCAGACCGAAGGTACACCTATCGTCTGAGATGAATCGGTGCACCGCCTCTAAACTGGTGGGCCGACTGTTCCAGACGGATGAATCATTCGTCTGGGTCGGACCACTAGCTTGTTACATGCATAGCGTTAGAAACCGGGAGGGTGGAGATGTCGAGGCGCCGGTTCTGGATTTATACGTTGTTGTTTTTGCTAGCAGCAATCAATTACGTTGACAGGGTTGCGTTGTCTGTTGCATCGAAGCCTATTTCAACAGAATTCAACATATCTCCGGTCGAAATGGGATATCTGTTTTCTTCTTTTCTTTGGCTGTACCTGTTGTGCCTAATCCCAATGGGAATCGTTGTGGATCGGTTCGGTACGAGAGCCGTCAATGCTTGGGGAATGGCGTTCTGGTCGTTCGCGACAATATTCACCTGGTTTGCCTGGAATTTCGGATCACTGCTTTCGACGCGCCTGGCGATGGGCATTGGGGAATCGACAACATATCCGGCCGGCGGCCGCGTCATTCGCGAATGGGCACCACGGGGCGAGCGCGGGCTCGCAACAGCGATCTTCAACAGCGGCGCCTATGCTGGGCCAGCCTTTGGCGCGCTCTTCGTCGCGTGGCTCATCGACGTGTTCGGCTGGCGCGGCGCTTTCATGGCAGCAGGTTCGGTCGGGTTCGTTTGGCTCGCCGCTTGGCTCGTGCTGTACCGGAAACCGGAACACGCGACCTTCATCGACGAGGGAGAGCGGGCCACAATCCTGGGGGAGCGAGATGCTTCGGTCGGCGCCCTTGCTGAAACCGCGCAATCATCCGGGGTCGCAGCCCTGCTACGCTCGCGGACGATGTGGGGGCTCGCACTTACCCAAGGCTGCGGCGTCTACACTCAATACCTTTTTCTCACCTGGCTGCCGAACTACCTTCAAACAACCAAGGACCTCTCGATCATTAAGACAGGCCTCTACACCGCGCTGCCATACGCGATCGCGGTGGTGCTGGGCATGTTCCTCGGTCGACTCAGTGATAGGATGCTGGCCAAGGGGGGCGGAATTGGCGAGGGGCATCGCCGGCGCATGGTGGTCGTGATGATGCTCGGTTCCTCGGTCATCCTGCTCGCGCCTATTGTCGACAACATCTGGTTGATCCTGGCGCTGATCACGATTTCCTTGACGGGAATTTCGACTGCAATCTCCCTGAACATCGCGCTCCTCAACGACATGTTGAGGTCGCCGCAAGTCGCCGGAAAAGCGATGGGAATCCTGATTACAGGCGGAAACGTCTTTGGGATCTTGGCCCCTATCGTAACCGGCTACGTCATCGCGGGGACTGGCAGCTACAACTGGGCCTTCGTCGTTGCGGGGCTGTTGCTGGCCGCAGGAGCAACGATCTCACTGACGATGACGCGGCGCCCGATCGAGACCGAGCACTCGCTAGTGTCTCCGTCCTCGGCGGCACCCGTTGCTCCCGTTTAGGAGGGGTCGATGTTCTTTGCCGCGCCTGAGGTAATCGAAACGCGCATCTTCGCCCAGCTGCCCGAGAGCTACAGGAACACGGGACCCTCCGAGTGGGCTGAAGGCCAGCCCGCGGGAAGCCCGAGCCATTCGCTCCTGGAGGGCCCCTCCTTCGACAGGGCCGGCAACCTCTATTGTGTCGACCTCCTGAACGGCCGCATCTTCCGAATCACTCCTGATGGGGATTTCAGGGTCGTCGTCGAGTACGACGGCTGGCCGAACGGTCTCAAAATCCACAAGGACGGACGGATCTTCGTAGCCGACTACAAGAACGGGATCATGCTGCTCGATCCCGTGAGCGGACGCATAGAGCCTTACCTCGTTCGCGCGAGTCTGGAGCGCTTCAAGGCGGTGAACGATCTGTTTTTTGCACAGAACGGGGACCTCTACTTCACGGATCAGGGACTGACCGGATTGCATGACCCGACCGGGCGAGTGTTTCGCGTTCGAAGCGACGGGCAGGTGAGTTGCCTTCTCGATAACGTGCCAAGCCCCAACGGCTTGGTCATGAACCTTGACGAGACCATGTTGTACGTCGCGGTAACTCGCGGAAATTCCGTGTGGCGGATCCCGATGATGCGGGACGGGTCAGTCACGAAGGTGGGTGTTTTCATCCAGCTTTCAGGCGGGTGGGGAGGTCCCGACGGACTTGCGCTTGATGCGGAAGGTCGGCTCGCCATTGCCCATGTCGGGCTCGGAACAGTCTGGATCTTCGACGCGTTTGGGGAGCCCGTTTATCGCGTGAAATCCTGTACCGGAATGCACACCACCAACGTCGCGTTCGGCGGCCCCAACAACAAGCGTCTCTTTATCACTGAGTCCGGGTCGGCCACGATTCTAACAGCCGAGCTCGATACTCCAGGAAAGACGATGTACTCACATTGCTGATAAGTCATGTCTGAGCGCAATCAGGGTAATCTCGCGAGTGTCGACGACCCGGGTATGTCACGGGCACGACGGGTCAACTCTTGGGTAGCTGCCTGAGTCTGTTTAAGGGCAATTCAGTCGAGATGATTGGGGCAGTTTTTGGTCACCGTCAGCGGCATTCTATACTTCGCCCACCCCCGGGTCGGACAAGTCGACGATGATCCGCTGCATCAACCGCCGGAGGAGCATCAGCAGGGCCGCATCATCGTCGAAGGGACCGAGCTCGCCAACGACCTCCGAGAAGTCTCGTAGACGATCGCCCGGGTCGTTTCGGGCGGGTACGTGGCTCGGGAGCTGAAGTAGCTGCCTATCTCAGCTCGACTTTGGCCATTTCAGGCTGGGTAGCAAGCGGCTTCGATGAGCCTGTCACGGAGGATTTTCGGTATTTTGACCGTGTCCCGGTCGGGCCGGGAAGTTGGGAAAGTGGCTCCGATCCAGAGTTGGCGCCTGACGGCGGGACCATGAGGAAGTGTGTGGTCCCCGCGACGGCATAGGGGCAGGCACGATATGGTTGGCTGGTGCCCCGACCTTCGAAGCAACCGAAGCCTGCCGCTGACCCTGATTCGGCACCGCCCGCCGCC
>JAABUP010002791.1_pt1 | contig 32660 bp, 55 predicted proteins | sample 5559201 | NCBI WGS metagenome assembly JAABUP01 (sample SAMN10711887, study PRJNA513373) | rock metagenome | isolation source: Antarctica rocks | place: Antarctica
TTCTTCTTGCTTTACTCGGGTGGCACATATGTGTCATGACATGACCGGCCCTGCCATCATGGCTGGTCGTCTTGGCGCCAGGACATTTTGCTTGCCCCTTGCGGGGATTGCTTGCCATGGACTGATGGCTTAGGGACACGTTTTCTAGGCCGTTGTTCGGGCTCAAAACAGGTTCGTTCGGTACCTTCATCTTTTTTTTCTTTATTTTTTGGGTTACAGGGAAGATGTCCACTCTATGCAGGCTGCGAGGCCCACAGAGATACCAGACAAACCTATGTTGTGTGAAACACCGGCCTCGTCAAGATGACGAGGCGATCAGTCCACATTTGTAAGTGTATGCCTACCACCAGCCACAACGTGACCGATATAAGTAAGCAAAAAGTATCCATGTAGAATGGTACCTTCATCAGCTGACGGAGGGTGGACATTTTTTATTATTTTTTGGGTTACAGGGGAATTGTCCACCCTCCGTCAGCTGATGAAGGTACCGAACGAACCTGGTTTGAGCCCTGGGTGGACATTTCCCCTGTAACCCAACAAACCAAAAAAGAATTGTCAACAATTTGACCTTCGTAAATCTGGTACTTGCTTTGGACTTTATGTCTCAGCACGTTTACATCAGGGAGGGTGTGACACAAACTTGGCTTTACATTAAGGTTTTCACTGGTTTTGCAGGATTCTAGTGTTTCATGATTTTTGCTTGAACAACAGCATGTAGGCAGACTCGTAGGCTTTGCCTTAGCAGTGGTTAAGGCTGCGCAAAGCCGTCAGCTGCAGTATTGCTTGCTTTGTCACCCGGAGAATGTCTTTCTTGGGAGTGTTGGTTGGCAGGTCATGTATGGGGGCACTTTTCCGAGGGAGCAGACTCAAAAGCTCCCTCAAGAAACTGGGGGGGGCCTCATCAACCGTAAAGATGCCAACTTGCTAGGCCGAGGAGTCGGTAGGGGGCAGTCACGAGATGTGGCTGCTTGGTGCCGGTCCTGCATGTCTGTTTTTTTTTTCTGGTTACAGGGAAGATGTACACCCTTATGGCGGTAAACACTGTCAAAGGTACCGAACCACCCCTAAACGTGCATTTCCAACAACGGCCCAGCCATGAAGCTATCAAGCAATCAGTCCAAAACAGTTGATGCTTCAGGTAAGGGTTGTAACTGTGAAACCCTACCTTTGTCCATGAGAAATGACAAAGATACCAGACAACATGATGTGAATGAAACCATAAAACCCCTTTTAATGAACCGGCAGTCAGTTCATGTAGTGAAACTTTTATGTGCATGTCCAGAACTGTTGCAAGCAAGCGTAACTCTCAAAATTTCAAGCAGTCAGTGAACGACAAGCCGCAACAACCCTAATGTCCATGCTAATAGAGTGCGGGTGAAGGTGTCCACCCAGAATGAGTTAATCACAAGCTTAAACACGCATCAACCTAGAGGAAAGAGATGCCCTCTACCGGCCACAAAATCTGCTGTGCAACCTGGTGCAAGAGAACAAAATGCATATAGCAAACAAAAGCAAATCAACGCCGAGTCAACTACATGCCCTAAGCAAACATGCAATGTCAAAGCCGCAGCAACACATGCGCGGCTGCTCAAACCAAACAATTACCAAAGTATCTGAATAAAAGCATCCTTAAACCGAAACATACTACAGATCCGGTCAAAGGTCACCATGCACAAATGGGCAGTCCCATTGTGGAACTTTGACCAATGGAGTACCAACCCAAAACAGCAAATCGAGGCGGATTTATGCCAGAATGTCAGCCCTCATCTTGCAATGCTCCTGCTCCGGTGTCATCAAGATTAGCAGACGCAGCCTTTTCTGGTTTCCCAGGAAATCGAAAGTGTGTATGCAGACTCTTCAGGAAGGAAGCCCCAAGACCTTCTTGCTGCCCCTGTATATACACAGCGCTGTCAAGTACCACACTGGTCAGCATTAACATGAATGCATCATAATGCCATGGGTATAGATCAAATCACCTGCTTACGTAGCAGGCCCTTGATGATGACATCCTGGTTGGACAAATGCTTGTCATGAGCAGCTAGCTGGGCCTTGGCAGCGGCCAGAGAAACCTGCTTGTCTGCCAATTGAGCATCTGCATTGCCCAGAACAACAGCAGCCCTGCACACGATCTAGTGAGTTGAGTAACCGCACTTTGAAAGCGCATCGGCTCACACATCAGGTACAGGTCACAATCTCTGGTGCATTACAAAAGATGTAGTGCTGCTTCAGGAACCAGCACAAGACCAACTTGCCTGTCAAACTTGTGAGTGAGACCTTCCACAGTCTGGCGCTTCAAGACCAGCTCTTGTTGGGCTTGCGCGAAGCGTGTCTGCAAATCTTGCATGCTGGTCTCCAACACTTCTGCTTGCACCTGCACCCACTCTACTGGAATTCACACAATCTGAAGTATTCACGAAATCTGAAGTCACCATATACTCTTTTGAGCACAAGAAGTGGAGTGCTGGTTCTGGCCAAGCAGAAGGCAACTTGCAGCTTGACCAGATAACTCAGCCACATATCACAGCGCACAGTCATATACTTGCCACTGTTCTCATGTACTCATGCCATGTATGCATTTGGCATTGCCTCAGGCAAGAACAGTGCAAAATTACCATCTTATGTCAGCTGACAGCAATGCTTGAATGCAACACGTATCAGGAGATGAGCAAGGGTGACCTCAGCATCATTGCGGCGGGCCTCAGAGCTGAAGAGCTCCTCCTCCAGGCCCTCCACTACATGCAGCAGCTGCCTCACTGCTGCCGAGTCTGGACTGCTCTCTCCTGCAATCAACAACTCTATCCAACTAAAAATTTGTGTTGCTGATATCAGCAAGGCAAGCTACTATAGCTGGTACAGGCAAGGTTGAGATAGTGTATGATGACGCTGTCAGATCGCAAACCAGCCATATCTGTTATGTCAGCTCAACAATTTGTTGGAGGCTGGCACAAGGTTGGTTGGTCTGATAGCTTATGGTCATGTGTAGCCTGTGGACATGGGCACAACATAGGGAAAGGCTATGCATCCTCTGAGTCGTACCTCCTGCCCCCAGGGACCAGGCTGCCACTTCCTCCAGGCCATGCTCTTGTGCACTGTTCTCCTGCAGCATCCTGGACAGCGCCGAGTGGGCAGGTATGCGACTGGATGCTCTGCTAGACTCTGCCTCATGCAGGTTCAGCTCCTCTGACCCGCTTCTGGCATGAGTGGTCAGCAGTCCAGGCAGGTTCGGCGGGAAGCTAGTGCTAAGTTGCGAGCTGTCTGCATCTGGAGAAGTGTGGTGAGAGGTGAAACTGTCTGGGGCTGCTGCTTCCTCAGAGTCTTCAGCTGGCCCAGCAGGCCAGTCCATGCGCAGGTGTGCATGAGGGCTGTCAGGACCAGGCGTCTCACACTGGCAGCTGCCAGGTTGGAAAGAGCCTGCAACCTGCGAGGACCATCCTGTGCTCTCAGTGTGCGAGTGGAAAGGACCTCAGCCATTCAGAACAAATTGTTGTGAAAGATTGTGTAACATTGCTAGCTCATACAGTGCATATTAATGCCAGCACATCAAGCATCACAGAACAGATGCCCTTTCTTGCCTCACTTGTGTGATGAACCCAGAGAGATTACAACAAGACTATGCAACAGACAGCAAGAGGGTCCACTCTCCTGCAATTCAGTTGACAGAGATACCTGAGGGGTAGAAGGGGGCGCTGGGGGCTGTGCTGGGGATTCTGGCTGGAAGGCATCCCAGGATGTGCGTTGAACACCCCAGGGTGCTGGATGCAGAGCTGCAGCATGGTAGGCTGGTGAGGGAGAAGGAGTTGGCGTCCCAGCTGGGGGCAGCATGCGACTGCTCACCTGCATATGCACAGTGCAACTTGTTCAGGAAAGCCAAGTATGTATTTTGCAGCAGCTAGCAAGCAAGAGACATGGTACAGTGACTGGTTGACTGGTGAGACTGTGCTTTGGGGGTCAAATTGGATATAAACAGAGATTGCCACAAGTGGCAGAGAACACCAAGCTGATGTTCATGCCGAATCCGGCAGCTCAAATTTTGCTGAGGGTGAGAAACATTGCTGGGCCAAAAGCAGTCATGCTGCACTACACACCGAAGGCTGTTCTGCAGGATCTGTGTCAGTAGGAAGGTCTTTGGGGTTGGGGTCTTCCTCAAAGCCTGAGGAGGAGCGTGGCAGGGCGCTTCGCAGCTGCTCACCTTCACACACATACAAAAGCTCAAGGCATGTTATCTCAGTAAGTGCTTATCTGCCAAAAAAATGCCTCACAACAAAGGTTCTTCATCAAGCATGTCAAGAAAGCACAGTGGGATGGTCAGGTAGCGTGCACTGCCATTGTGACGGCTGATCTGTAGTAAGTGCCTTTAAGTGGTCAATTGCCTACCTAGTACTGCTTCTGGGCTCCTGAAATGGTTGATGAGGCGTTGGGGCATACTTGGGCCTTGAGGGGGACGGCGTCCCAACACGCCAATCCTGGGCAGCTGTGCAGCCAGCTCTGCAGTTTGGGCAACAGCAGCTTGGTATTCTTCCTCACCCATGCCTGCTTGCCCTGCTCTGTCATCCTGCTCAGGCACTTAGCACGTGTCAGCACATACACACAGACTTTCATTCCTGTTCTCTGTCCCTGCTAGACATCTCTGTCTGTGCTACACCTAGAACAAGTGAATCAGATCAACTGTGTTGCAGATTGTTTGAACTGCCCAGCAATAGTACATGGCAATATTGTATGTGGCATGCCTTTGCTAGCATTAAGATCATGCACTTCACTCAGCAAATAAGGTGGATAGTCATGAGGGCGAGATACCCAGTAGGCACCTGACTGTCAGGAGTGCCAGTGTCAGCACCAAAGGGTGGCACTGCAGAGGTGACGTGAGAGAGGGTGGAGGGATTGGCCGGCCGGCTTGAGTGGGCCCCAAAGTTGGCAAATTGGGGCCAGCGGGGGGTGGTGTGCCAGTCAGGGGAGGAGACAGGGGACCAGGGGGAGCCTGCAGCGCTGGACTGGCCTTGGCTGCTGGGGCTATCCCCTTCCAGGGCCCCTTGGGGTGAACCCCCAGGTGAGCCTGCCAGGGGCCGGGCTGCCACCTTTACCTGCAGCAGCAATAACATGATGTGATCATCAAGGCTTGCCATACCTCAAGCAGTCATGGCAGTCATGCATCCAAGCTGGCACCTGCTGTTTCCAGGTTGACACATGTCACTTCAAATATGAAGGACGTCAAAGAAGGTGCCTCACCCAACTCTAGCAAGCAAATGACACGTCTGGGATCGCATACATGTGCATTGTTCAAGCAGTGACAGCACATACTCTTTGCTGACACTGCCAGGTTTCCTGTTGGTATGAACGCATATAATACCATTGGGCTGACATGTTCAAACTATCACTGTAAGCAAGTGTCATTGCTATGTAGAGGCTCCATGGCAATTTGCTGTGACCAGAAATGGGAAGTGTGGCGGCACCTGCTTAAGGCGTCTCGGGATGAAGGCACTGCGGCTTCGTGATGTCACTTGCAGCTCCTCCTGCCCTTCTGCTATGTTTGTGTGAGTCTGGGCGGCTTCACCCAAGGGTCTCCTGAGCTTGCTCAGCTGACCAGCCTGAGGAGTGCTGTGCGCACTGCGCTGCACGCCTTCACTGTCATTGCCACTGCTGTTCCACCCTTCCTCATCAACTTCCCTCCCATGAGACTACATGCCAGAACAAGCTCAGATCGAGGGTACTTATCAGTTCGATTTCAGCACACAATGTCATGTAAGAGTCAATGCAACAAATTGAGACAAATTGCAGTTCCAACACAGTGATTTGTGTTCTCAACTCACAGGCTGGCTGGCATGCCACTTGTTGCAACTTGCACCTAGTGCACCTGGCCACAGATTGTAATAAGGAACACATTCTGCATTGAGCAGCATGTACAGCAACATACACACCGCAAATTGTGCCAGTACAGTCTGGCGGTGCCTGGCTTGCAGGCTGGCCAGGTGAGCATGGTCTGTAGAGGAGAAGCTGATACATGCCACGTCGATCAGGCGGCTGCTGTCATATGACATGGGGGCCATGTTCTGCAGCAGGCTGAAGGCATCCACACTGTCTGTGGTGGCGACCAGCGCCTGCAGCACATCTCTGCATCAGCAGTCTCTTGGCAATGGCTCACAAAGCAGCTGATGGTACTGCAGGCATGCATGGGCAAAGTGACACTTTGCAAAATGAACCTCAAGCTTGTGTATTGCGTATTGGAGGCTGTGTATACTCTCAGCTTGAGATTGCTGATATGGAAATTGGGGGGCTACTCAGGCAACAGCCTGTTCACATGGTCAGATGGTGGAGCCTGGTTGGCTTGACCTGAGAATAGATGTCCACTAAGGCTAGTGCCACCCTGAAGAGCACACTGCTGCAGCACTCCAGGAAGAAGATGTCCCAAACACGCAGGCAGCTCTCCAGAGGCAGGCTGTTGACAAAGATGCAGAGGAACCAGTTGGTGCTGACACTGGACACATTCACCCCATGCCCCTCCAGGTGGCCACTCAGACGGGGGAATCTCACATCCACCAGCTCCTTGAAAACCAACTGATCAACCTGCACAGTACACATGCTCGACCATGTTTTGTCTTTGCTCAACTCTGATGCCCTGTGATGATCAGCCCAATCCATGTTACATGTTGATAAAAACAACGTTAAAAAAAAGCTCCAAAGGTGATCTGCTGGTGTGAATGGCCAGTGTTATGTGCAGCGGAGCCGTAATGACTATGTTCAGTGGTTGGCATTGTTTCAGGGTACCGTTCATTCTTTATAATATTCCGCACCTCAATAAACATGCCAAATAATCTGCATATTGCAGGTATCCCGCAGGTTGCATGTATGTGGTATAGCCACCACACAATTTTGAGCTCAAGTCCTTCTTGATGGTGCATTACGGTCACTTTGAGGGCTTTTGCAAATGAATATGTTCCTGCCGAGCTCTCCAGACTTATGTTGAGCAGGGTGACATCAGGGAGGTATTTTACTTGGCAGCTTGTGTGAGCAGACCTGTGGTTCCACCATGGCCATGCTATAGTAGCCCGGCAGCAACTCTTCAACAATGATGGCCAGGCACCAGAAGGTGTCCTCCTCGTCCATGAACAGCAGCAAGCACCCTGCTATGAAGTTCATGCCCTGCACAGCACCACAATTCATGTGATGCTGGACCTCAAGCAAGGTCACTATAGCAGCAGGTTCCTGACATGGGCAGGAGATGTGTTGTGCACATCTGTTCTTGCCATCAACTTTGCATACATGGCCTGACAAACAGAGAGGTCACCTTATATGTGCTGCTTCACAAAAACCACAGGCACGTTTAAGTTGCAACCAGCCTCAAAGGCAGGCTGATTGTGTGGCTGAGGCAGTGAGGCACCTGGCAGTAGCCAACAGAGGGGTTGCGGCGGGCATAGGCAGCCAGGATGCGGCGCAGAGCAGAGCGGCCGGTGCCGTCCATGACAGGGTGGCCTGGGAAAGTGCGGTGGAGGTCTTTCTCTATCTGCAAGTTCCAGTCTCTGCTTGAGGGATGCCACCCTGTCCCCAGCTTGCTGCTCAGCTCACTGGAGGCCCCCTCTGCAGACCAGCATGCCGGCAGTGTGATGTCAGGACTGTGCAGCAGGCCCTGGCCTGGTGAGCATCATGCATTCATGGTATGCAGCATCTGGGCTCAGTTACGCACGGTTGTATGTGTACCCTGACATGTGTAAATGGATCTGGGAAGTATGCGGCTGTCTGCATGGGCTGCCCTGTCAGGTAATGATGCTGAATAATATGCTGCTGACTGTGCCAAACGTGAAATGGCATGCAACTTCTGACATGCATTGCACCAACAATTATACAGCAATTATACTGAGAAACCATGTGGCGATGTGCAGCATGTGGTGGTCGCTGGCTGCCAAGTCTGATTGTGCTGCATCAGATGCGTTCTCAGCCGTGAATGTGCAAGCAAGTGGCAACATCGCTGTCATTGCCTTTTGTTTGCACCTGAGTAGGCTGAGGTGAGCCTCTGACTGTGTGGGGAGCCGGCAGCAGCAACCTCTTCAGTCAAGTGCGGAGCCTTCAGCAGGGACCTGCCAGGGGCATTGTTCACCTCCTGAGCAGCAGCAGCCGCTGCTGATGGATGCGTAGAGGTCGGCAATGCTGACAGTGAATTGCTACTCGTTGACAGCATTGTGGAGCCAAGCTGACTGCTGCCTGTGCCTCTGTTGTGACTGCTGCTTGCTTGCGGAGTAGAGGGCATGTCTGGCAGAGCCTGTGAGGCAGCCCCAGGTGATGCAGCTGCAAGGCTGTCTAGCTCAGCTGTCATCTCAGCAGCATCTGAGAGGGCCATGCTCTTTGATGGCTGAGCAAGGTGGGAAGCATGCCCAGGGCTGCTGCCCGCCTCATCAAAGCTGACATCCTGCTGTTGTGACGCAGGTGATGAATCTGCTTGGTCCTCAGCTGCAAACTTCTCCTGAAGTACAAGTGCTTACTCTGCATCTGTCAATGCTGTGCTGGTGAGCTTAGCAAAGTGCAGGCAAGCTTGCAAGGAGCAATCCACATGACAATTGCAGATGCCACCAGTACAAGTCATGTTTGGCATGCGCACACTTCAAACATCCAATAGCATATTTTGATGCTGTGTTGGTCAGGATGCAAACTCCAACTTTCACCTTGCGCTTGCTGTACTTGTTGCCAAGAGCTTGATACACCAGTTGCTCATAGTATCCCTCTTGTTTCACAGCTTCCAGGCCCAAAAATGTACGCCACATCTTGCCACGTAAAGTCTGCATGTCAGTCATCAATTGTATGTAGAAAAACAAGTAGCAAGCTGACTTATGTAACGCTGAAACAGGCAGCAGCATCATTCCATTATGCAACCAAACTGCTGACCATTGGGATGCCAGCCTGAACAAGTGAGCGCAACTGATGCTGCCAATCGTTTAGGTCTTTGCTTGCGCCTCTGTCCTCTGGAGCCCATGATTGACAAGCTTGCTCCAGCTGCTCAAGCGCTGAACCCTGACTTTGCCTGTAGTTGCTCAACACGTCGTGCAGAGCAAGGCATATCTCAAGGCCACTTATTTTGTACTGCACTTGACTGCTTACTGTTCTGGCACGGCTTTGTGATGTATTGTCTCAAAATGGGCCAAGAATGCGTCCCAGCGTTCAGATCGCTCCAGTTCTTCTTTCTCCCACAAAGGTGCGTACTTCTGATACAGACTGAGCATCTCCTTCTTGACCTGCGAAACAGAAACAGCCACTGGAGGTGGAGGTAGGTTGATAAGTCTGGTTGGCATGACGAGCAGAATGCTGAAGAACATGTATTTATATACCTCAAAGCCATATGCGTCCCGGATGCTGGTCGTAGCATTTGCGTTGCCTCCCCGAACACCGTGCTTATGCCGCATGATGCTTGAACTTGAGCGCCCAGGCTAGTTGGTTGGGTAAGCCCTGAGCCGTATACCGAAGATGCGCATGTACACTCTACGCTACAACAACCAGGTGCGAAAAACGCTCAAGTCTATAGAAACTTGCATGCATAATAGTAAACCGAAATGCAAACGTTGCAGGCGTTACATTTCCTCTTTTTCGGAGGGAGGTGTTCCCATGCGCACGGAGTGCAATGTCAGGGAAGACTCAACGCCCTACTCCTACATAGCCTCCAGTACTTCCCCACACACGGGGGTCCAATACGAGCCCATCTCGTCGCGGTGTATGCCTACTTGATCAAGCAAATTCAGTCTGATCAACTTCGGATAGCCAGCGGAAAGGTTGCAGCGAGTGGCCATCGAAGCTGTGATGACAGAGTGAAAGTCTGGCAAGATCTACCTCTTGTGCTGAAGTCTTCACAGGGCGACATGAGTGAAGCGCTGTGTGTCGCCCTTCTGGTCAGTGGTCAGCCACAGGCTTTCGTAGGTGACACTCACTTGATGACATAAGCATATGCAGTACATGTCAGATGACTTGCAACGCATCGTACCTGCCAGATGAGTTCTGTAATTGAAGCTTGTCACCCCTGTTTTTGTTACAGATTTATTTTCACTCACACACGGCTCTTTGGCAAGCACATCCACAGGACCTGCAAGCCCCACATCAGTGCCCCAGGCTGCTAGCTTGTCAGAGGAAACTGCAGCGCTACTCAGTCAGGAGCTTGTTGCGGCTCATCGGGCATACCGCACAGGAGACTATGAAGCCTCATACGAGTCTTACCAGCAGCTTGCAGAGCATTTCATTGCGCACCATCAGCTGCCAAATGCCAAATTCTTTTACGAAAGATGCTTGCAAGTTTCTAGAGAGCATGCTTGGACAGAGGGACAGGCAGCAGCACATACAAATTTGGGTTTGTACCAATTCCTGCCAGAAGAGCACTGCAACTCATCAACACAGCTTTGATACACTTTGTGGATATGTCTGGCAGCAGTAAACTTGACTTAATGGCAGCATGCAACAGAGCTAGTACATGCATGCTGCATCAAAGACAGCAAGCCTATGGAAGGCCTTCCTGTGTTGCAGGCATGCTGGCAGAACAGCTGGGTCATCTGCAAGACGCTGAAGGCCACTATGAGCAGCACCTAGCTCTGGCCAGCACACAGGAAGCCCATGGACCAGAATGGTCTGCTGCCTTTGTCAACGTCATGAAGGTAGCTGTTTTGCAACAGCTAACATTTGCAGCATTGCTATTCTTGATTGCTGACTGTAGCTGACTGATGCACAGGCGGTGCAATCTGTCAGCTAATGTAGCACCATAGCAGGTTTACAGGAAGTGTACTTGTGACAGGTCTATCAGGAGCGCGCCAGAACATTGGCTGAGGCTGGAGATGAGGAGGCAAGGCTAGAAGCTTTGCACAAGTGGATACATGCGGCAGAGCAATCTGGCGATCAAGGTGCTCTTGCACAAGCACATATGCAGATGGGCTTGGCTTATCAGCAGCAGGTGTGCACTAGTGGCTCTCAGCTGGGCAGCTTGCCTAATGCTGCTCAGCCCTATTCCTGGTCACTTGTCACAACCTGTTGGCAGTGACTAGCAGCTGGATATGTCACATTGATCGTTGCTGCCCTGTGTACCTTGAATCTGTGTGAGCAGCAACAGAAAGTCTCATGTCTGCAGGGAGAGCACAGTCAAGCGGTGAAGTCACTACAAGAGTACATCCAGCTGTGCCTGCACCTGGACCATATCCAGGCAGAAGCACAAGCTTTCTGTGCCTTGGCAGACTGCCAACAGCTTCTCGGCAACCTCGAGGGCGCTGTTCAGTCATTGCAAGCCTTCCTTTTGAAGTCTAGGCACCACGATGCTCAGGTGAGGCTGCGACTGTGATGCTGAAGTGAGCCCATCATTGCACTGTGGCATCAAGGGGAAGCTGAGCTTGTGGTACCCTGGAAAAACTGGTTTTGCTTTTTCCAGCATGCACTCCCCCAAAGTTGGTCAGAGATCAGGACCTGTCTGATTGATGTGCAGGGTGAAGCCTACGCTTGTTGCAACCTAGGCGTACTCTACTATCGACAAAGACAACACGATGAAGCGCTAACATACTTTGAGCGATTCTTTGAGGCAGCACGGGCTCTGAAGGACCAACACGTGTTGGACGTGGCTCGTGTCAACCTGGGCACAGTGCGGGCTGCCCTCACATTCAAGGACTACGTGCAGGCAAGACGTTGTTGTGGCAACTATCCAGTCAGGCTGTTGACTGAGGTGCTCGTGATTCAACAGATTTTAAAACGCATGGCTCAAATGTGCAGGTTGCAGACAGCGATCTGCAAACACTTCTGCTATGGAAGAATGTGCGGATGCCATTCAAAGAGCAAGCTCCCGTCAGATTGTCAGTCAGCTGAAGCCTTGCTGCCTTAGGCTATATCTAGCATTGCTTACAGCGTGTCAGCAATAATCAGCTGTCTCAGCAAAGACCAGCTGGTCTATTCGTCATCACTGCTATCTGCATCACTTCGTCCTGGATGTTGTATTCTCGTTGACTTCTGTAGGTCTGTCTCTTCCCTATCTGTCTTTTCATCCACAATGCCAATGGCATTGTCAGCCTCCCAGCCCCTGCACATAAGCAACTGTGCTATAGCACAACCAGCAATCATACAACGCAACAAGTATTGTTGTGTGCTGTACTGGCTGTGCCCGTGACAAGTTTGTTGATTGTATAAATAGAGTAGTGGTGGCTGACCTTCCAAAAGCAGACTCTGCACCCTCATCAACATTGAAGAAAGCCTCTTCAGCTCCACTGACTTCGACTTCATCACCCACATTTTGTACATCTGTGGAACGCTGCAGTGCTAACAATGTTCTTGCCTTGTTGCTGCATGGCACACAAGCCTGTCGCATGCAGCATCCTCTGCCCAGCAGCAGATTTGACTTCTGTCTGTTTTGTTATGCGTAACCTGGGCAATCACAGCCTCACCTTGCAAGCAAATGCTGAGTGACTTGCAATGGACTGTGCTTTAAAGCGTCCAAGCAGCCCTGAACAATCACACTTCTGGGCTGCCGCTGCAGCCACGTACAAAATGATGCCGGAGCTGGTATCCTATCAAAAGACCCCAATATCTGGGTCTTGCTGGCAGGCATCATGCTACAAGCTTTCTCAGCAGCTGCTATCCGCAGCAAGAAACCTGTTTCTGAGTCTCCTGCATTGCCCAAATCAAAGATGTAGCCCCTCTTGTCTATATACATATTGAGCAGCGACGACACACAGGTGCACATGCAGCAAATGCGCCCAGCTGAAAGCAGTGCGCTTGCAGCTTACCAGGTGGCTTGACTTGCAGAGCAGCCTTGTACATGATCTCCCACAAAGTGCAGGTGGCCTCACGGCTGGACGATGAGACACAGGGAAACGTTTCTCTCAGCAGCATGTCCAGTACTGCATCAGATTGACTGCCTGCACCACACACTTAATATAGCTGTTGCAGATGTAGCTGGCACTGATCTGCTGCAGACCCCCAAGCCTCCCACCTGTCAAGCTTTTGATGTCATGTGCAGCCAGCATCACTTGTGTATTTGGTTGTATAGACTGCTTGGCCATCACGCAACGCATCTCAAGCGCCAACAGCGCCACCTCTGATCCTGCAAGCTGCAGATCAGCTGGATGCATGTATGCCTGTCCTGATGCACTTCTATCGCTGCTGTCACGCTGGCTCGCAAGCATGAGAACTGTAGTCAGCTGAGCAACAGCTGGTTGTAGTAGCTTGGCCTGGGTTGCCCTGCTATCTACACCTGCAGCTGAAGAGCATAGCTCTTGCAAGGTATCCCTCATGGCATCCAGCGCTACGGTCAATCCAGGTTCTTGCTGCACAATGCCTGCTGGAATGACATTAACGCATGCTGCCAGGATCTGCTGGCACCTCAAAATCTTCTCCTGACCTGTTTGGCATGACCTGCAGAGCGCCATTGCAGGTCTTGCCCAACAAAGTCTAGGCACATCAAAATTCATGCAGCAGACTGCATTTGCCTGCTACTGACACCTGCACATATGCGTTGACATGAATGTTTTGCAAGAATGGCTGTGACCCAACTCTTGCCTGTGGCAAAGCACTGACAAGCACTGTGCTTCAGGCTTGTTGGGCAAAGCAGTCTTATATTTCTTAACAAGCTGAGGCTCCACATGTTCCTTTGGGGATTGCAGTTCCGAAAGCTTTGCTGACAAGAGTTGCGTGTACAGTGCCAAATTTTGCTGCAAAAGCTGACGCACTGGTCTGTTGGCAGGCAGTTGTGTTGCAGCTGCCGCTAAGGCTTCCCCAATTTTGCCTTCCTGCACGAAGTGTGTTGCATGAGGGTGTTTAATCATTGCAGCGATGCAACAAGGACGAGACCCACACCTGGATGGGACCACGCGCGCCCGTGACTAAAAAGTTCGCAAGCTTGTCTGTAAATCTTCTCGCTTTGTCAGAAGGGTCGACCTGAGCCTCAGTGCAGTCTTGACGCTTACGCTTCGCCATGACTGTTTGGAAGCTGCGGATCAACAGCTTTCGTCCATCGCAACGCAATCGTCAACGCTACGCATTGTTTTGCAGCCAGCCTTGCACGTGGGCCGAAGCAAATTACGTGTTACGTGTCTGCTCTTGACTGTTTCTTCGTGCTGTGATGGCGGCAGTCTTCCGCAAAGCCTTTCGACAAGATCTCTGCATCAGGCAGCTCGATTTGCTCGGTGTGCCGCGTGCCTTTGTACAATAGCCGCCACTGCTGTCTGCTGATCCACCCCCCGAGATGCACGTCGTCTGGGTTGGCAGACAGACAAGTGACGAGCTCAGTGTGACGGGTAACAGTCAACTACCTCCAGGCCAAGCAGAGTCAGAGTCCCTACTTACAGGCGCCTCACCGCGAGTTGCTGTCGCGGAATTTTATACAGGTCAGTCAGAAGTATCCACAAGCGATGATCACGACATCCCACTGCAAGCGTGGTACCAACAGCCGAAACAAGAAAGCCTCAGGTAGGACATGGACCAAGCAGCTGCTGCTCTATGTTCGCGTGTCGCTTGCATTCAATCGTACAACCCACACTGAGCGCTGCAGGCTTGTACTTTTGGGGGTGCCCTTGTCAGCTCAGGCTATCTTAAGCTTCAGCTCGACATTGGTCAGCATGGCCTTCATTGGACATCTAGGGAAACATGAGCTGTCTGCTGCTGTACTTGGTACCTCCCTGTTCAACGTTACTGGCTTATCCATCCTGATAGGACTGTGCAGCGCTATGGAGACCCTCTGTGGGCAGGTACTGTTGCCACGCAGCGTTCAGTACATCTGCATTTGTAGTTGACAGCACACACCTGCCTTGCTAGGCCTTCTGTACGCTAAGGAGCTGTGTTGATGTAGAGCTTTGGTGCTAAGAACTACAGCAATCTGGGCATCATTTTGCAACGGGCCTTGCTGGTGACTGCTGCAGCTTGTGTACTGGTTGTCTCTTTCTGGACGCAGATGACCAAGCTTCTTGTGGTTTTGGGTATGTTGACCCAGTCTGCATGATGCTAGTGCATGCTCTTTCACGCTTCCTGCAATTGGATTGCCTGCGATGAGCTTCTACCACCACTCACAAAACTGCAGGACAAGATGAGGTCATCAGTCAGCTTGCAGCTCGCTATATCCAGATGCTCATACCAGCTTTGGCATTCAGTGGCATCACTGAGTGTCTGAAGAGGTATCTCATGACGCAGCAAATCATCAACCCTTCCACCATTATTGCTGCCGTCACTACTGTCCTGTCAATACCATACAACTTGGTGACAGTGACCTGGCTGGGGCTGGGTCTAGATGGAGCGGCACTGGCTGTCAATGTGGCTCAGTTCACCACCATGATGGGCCTCATTGTGTACATTGGTTGGCGAGAAAAGCAACTGAAGGGCACAGACAAGCAGACATGGCATGGCTGGTGAGCTGAGTCTCACACAGTCAGACCAGTAGTTGTCAAGCTACCGGTAAACACCAGCGCTGGTGATGCAAACACCATCCAATCCACTTAAAGGGTGTTGTATCATGCAGGGATTTGCAATGCCTAACAGGATGGTGGCCATACGTCAAGATTGCTGTTCCCTCACTGGTACGTCTGTCTAGAGCAAACGTATGCTGCTGTGAAGTTCAGCAGCGCCATATAGCTTCACCTGAGCAGTTGTGCCTGCTGTGCTGCTGATACAGCAAGGTAGTTTGGTCACATCAGACATACGGACTTGTGCACAGGCAATGATCTGTGTGGAGTGGTGGTGCTTTGAGGCCATCATCCTGTTGGCTGGCAGGTTGCCTCACCCCGAAGTGGCTATCGATACTGTGGGCATCTGTGTCAACATTGCCACCACAACCTTTATGTTCCCCTTCGGGCTAGCAGGTCAGACTCAGTATGGCTGTACAGAACTCTTACTTGCTGTTCAGTCTCTTGCATCTCGAATCAGCTGTACCAGGGCATTGTGCATGTCCACGGCAACAGCTTACAAAGGTGCGACTGATGTGACAATGAGATGATCTCAACATGGTGAGCAGAAGTCCAAGCAGTCAGTGGTGGCCACAGCATGCGTCAGGTTTCATGTTTCTTTCCAGACATGCATGCATGAGCATTGCTGTGGGGTTGCAGGTGCTGCCAGCGTGAGGGTGTCCAATGAGCTGGGGGCAGGCCGCCCTGCAGCGGCCAGGCTTGCTGCTCAGAGTGCAGCAGTGCTGGCCCTCACCCTCATGGCCTGCTGCGCTGTCTTGCTGGCCTCCCTGCACCGTGTGCTGCCCCTCATCATCACCTCAGATCCAGCTGTCATTGAGGGCACTCAGCGAGTTGTGCCCATTGTGGCATACATGCTGATTGGGGACGGCGTGAATGCAGTCCTTGCAGGAGTTGTGCGAGGCTGTGGACAGCAAGCCAAAGGTGTGCATCCATGCAACACTGTGCTGTCCCCTGACAGCGGCCCTTTGCAGCATGCCTCTGCTGCCAGTTGCTGAATCATCACACACAATTGTGAACTGACTTGTGGTCATCAGGGGTTTGGCTCATGCAGCTTTTGAGCTGCAATGCTACCTTGCAAGTGGACATGACTGTTTTGCACGCCACAAATACAGCAACCTGCACACGTCCCTGTGGCTGACACCTCTTGTTTGGCTCAGGGGCTGCTGTCAATGTGGTGACCTACTGGTGCCTGGGTTTGCCTCTGTCAGTGTTCCTGGCCTTCCCTGTGCATTATGGGGTGCCAGGCTTGTGGGCTGGGTTGGCATGCACCACCACTTTGCAGGCATCTGTCATGAGTATCTTGGTCCATAGATTTGACTTTGCCCAAGAAGCAAAACGAGCTGCAGCCACTGCTAAACACGATCTGTCTGCAAAGTCTACAGCTTACACAGAAGCATCATTACAGCTTGCTGCTATTCCTCAGCCTGTCACAGCAGGTATTGCTGTCTGATGATCATGCTGCTTGGTCCAGTGCAATGCATGGCAAGATATTGGTCACCTAGGTAGGCATTGAGCTTTTGACTTCAGGAACGAATGCCAGTGAATTGGGAGACAAAGTAGCTCTAGTAGCATGTAGGATGTCCTTGATTGCACATACTTTAGGATATGTCTATTGCTATGGCGCATGACTGAAGTCAACATGGCTGACATGCACAGCAGTGGCACCTGCTAGTCTCTAGCAATGCACACTGTTTACAGCCTAGCTTATCCTATTGGTTTATAACCCAATTGGATTTTCAGGAGCTTGTACATAAGTACAAACATTTCGTATGTCATCAATAATGTATTTGTTTTAGACAGCTCAGATTACATTAGTAGCCATCAGTTGGTTTGGAGTGCATCCCATCGTGTGATTGATCCTCTCGAACAGTCAGTAGGCACATTAGTACTGGTGTTCTGGGTCGTTTTTGCCGGTGGCGGGTTTTTTCACAATGTCTTCAACACTTTATTGACCAGGCATCCAGAATGGCTTTGACTTTTGCTGACATTGTGCAATCATGTGTCAGACTCGCTGAGTAAACCTGACAAAGCTGCTTGGCACTAGCAGTTTTTGACTTGACATCATTAAAAGGGATTCACTGGAAGAGAAAGACTGAATTAGCATCTACAACCATTTGTGCAACAGAACAACGCATGTGTGGACTGTAATGATTATCGATTGAAACAGTGCAAGACCTGTTGTCACAGGGTGAATGTAGCAAAGCTTCAGCATGTGAGAATACAAAAGACAGCTTGAGGGCATAAAGCAGTACTCAGGCCTGCTAGGGCGCGACTGTGACAGCAAGCATTCTTGCATGCCAGCTGACTCAAAATTACAGACCTATCTGAATTGTCTCTTCAATGTACAGCAACCTTGAGAGCCACTGACTTACTGAACAACTTGAGTTCTGTTTATATACACACAGATGCAAACATTTTGATACTGTATTCACATTCAGCTGCCAGGGCACATTAGTGACTCCCGTGTGTCTACACCTGTCTTTGGGTTTGTGCCTGAAGCTATTGCGCAAAGTGCCCTTTGCGCATCCTTCCGCAAAGCAACATCCGTCCAGTCACTACCTGTGATCTTAATGTTCTTCATGCCAGCCCTTGTCACCTGTGGCAGCATGAGGACAGCTGGTTACAACAACAGCAAGACACGCCAGTAGCAACGCGCAGAGAAGTCACTGAGGCCACCTGAGCACCCTCAAGAACTGCATTTGTAAAGTCTGCATCTTCTAGGTCACACGATTCCAGGTCTGTTGCTCGCAAGGTCGCCCCTTGAAAGTTTGCACCCTTGGCCAGGGCGCCAAACAATGACACACCGCTCAAGTCTGATCCACTAAAGTTGGTCTGTCGCAGCTCAGCCTTTGTATAGGCATTCTTACGAAGGTCCTTGTTTGACAGGTCTTCGTAATTGTGGGGTGTTCCAAGTCCTACAGAAATACTTGCAAGTAAGTCTGTGCACAAGGCCTGAATTGATATTGACAACGCTGTCAAAATGCAGCTGACCTCCACCACCAGAAACTGCCATTGATGCATGTGGCAGCAATACAGCGCCAGCTGCCAAAAGAGCAGTGAGCGTCTTCAACGCTGAACCGGCTACAGCTGTGTCCGAGGGGCCTCGCTCAACACTGACGCAGCGCTGAGCGAGCACTCGCACAGGCCGTCTGTGAGGTTGAAATGCTTTGTGGACGTTACAGCTCTGCAGTAAACAAACATGGTGTGGGTTGAGCAAGCATCCTACACGCACGTTCACACAACACCGTAAAGGGATCGGGTCTGCATCTGACCTTCATACTTGAAGCTGGCGTCAACATAGCGTTTGTCATCGGGAGCTGCTGTTGGAAAGCTGTCCTGACGATGCAGTTCACAGATGCTTCACCACCTGCTGACCAGGACTTGCAATCCGGCCAAATTCAAACCCTATATTGCTATGCCGTAACCGCCTAACCGCCTCAAAACGCTAACCGCAAATTCTTCATATTCCCACCATGAAGCTGTACTCCACACTTGACAGTGAGAGGCACGAACAAGACTGAGTCCCGATCATGCAGCGCTCAGTTTCTGCAAGGGCTTTTGTCTCAAGCTGAAAATGCAAAATGTGCATTGCAGTTGCTGAATAAACTACACAGACTATATCGGTATAGCATCATTTTACAATCCGTCATCAGTTCTTTGCAAAAATTCGTTAACAACAAGAAGCTCATCTAAGTGCCCTTGGCTCACCCTTGTTTGAATACACGCCTAATACATTGATGGTTGTAACACTTCCTAGAATCATTCTTAGCTGCACTAGTGTGTAGAGTAATCTCTGTTCATACTCAGCATTTTTCCTCAATTTCTCAAAGCTCTGCATATTAGTGTAACCTTGGGATCGTGCATCTGAGATCCAATCTATCAAGAAAAAACTCGCATGGGCTCAACACAGCAGATGTGAGAGTCTATGTATCATCACTGATGCCATGCCCAGAAGCTGTAATTCTGCCAGAGCTACTTGTTTTCTCAGAGCCAGAGCTGGAGCGCGATTTTGCTGCGGTCAATGCTAGCCTGAAAGACAGACTTGTAGACCTGCTGGACGAACTGCATATTATAAGACGCATGAACGTCCTTTCTGTTGCCTACACATATACAGTTCAATTTGATGTGCATGCAACTGCATGCTTCCACGTTGGCTGCATCCTGTCAAAAGACCCACTTCCACATGCATGCAGTGCCTTTAATCTTGCCTGTCTGGTCCGTTTGCGCCTGTCATCTTGGTCCTGCATCAGGCTCCACCTTGACAAACATGATACTGCATTGCAATGGGCCTGAGACCAGTCTGATGTGCAACAGCAATACAGTTTCAGTCAAGCTGATACAGAGCTCGCTGTCAGAAGACGCAACAGCAGGCACGGCAGTGATCAGTCTTTGCAATGAGCTGACATGCAGCGCACTTGTCCATCTCTCAGGCATGCAGGTATGACACGCAGAAGCTTGACCTGCAGTCTAGCACGCTCTTGCTTCTCTTGATTCTCTATCTGTCTTTCAGCATCTTGAAGAGCTTCTTGGCAGGCATGTTTCCTCATTATCTGCACCCAAAACAGTGTACACACAAGGAAGTGACTTGCACATCATGGATAGAACGCCCTTGTCACCCAAGCAGTGCTTTAGAACAGCACTGCAGACAGAGAGGTGCACAGTACACATTCAGGCTATTGGCGCCATGTGAAAGACCAGAGACCAACACGATTGGGCCAGCCTGACCTGTAGTGGTAGATCAGAGTAGTCCTTGTCATAGTCATCCCACTGGATCGGCTGGTGGTGCTGGAAGAGGCGAGGCCACCATGTCTCACTGTGCTGCCACTCCCTGCAACAAACATACTTTTCTGTCATGGTTTGAGTCAATTCCCCAAGAGACAATCTGCCACAAAGAGCTTCTGTGAACTGATGCAGTAGCTTGCTGACAGTTGCATCAGCCACTGTGCATGTGTCCTTGTCTCTGAAAGCACAGCAACTGATGCCCTCAGCTTACAGATGGCGTTGTCAGTCAACGCAGACATGGTAGAAAATACAATGCAAGCAACACCTTGAGCTTGAAGAACAAGCAATGCACCCTACAAAAGTAGTATGCTGTCGCAGCCTAGCTGACATGTCATGACAAGTAATGTGGCTTGGCAGCCACGCTTGGCAAAAGGACAGATAGCTGGATCCAGACCATGGCACAGATCAGGATTGGCATTAGCTGAGGATTGCATTCAGCAGCCTGCAGCTTCCTTCTAGGGAAGCACGTTTGAGTCAACTGTGCTGCCTAGCTGAGGTCTGGCATGAATATGGGCATGAGCCCGAAAACAACAGCATGTTTGGCACAGTTGACGCAATGCAGGGTGCCCACTTGCGCAGCAGTTGCAGGTTCATCTTGTGCAGGTATAGCAGACAGCCATCCTCTCCTATACCGCCGCCATGCTCCCACACACTCTCCTCTGGTACAATGCCTCGCTCCAAGTGCCCCTCCAGGTATAGCCCACCACTCACTTTGTCCACCACTGCAGGACACCATTGCATGCAACAAACGAAATACCCATGACAATGCTAGTGTGACATAACCACAGCTGCGCTTGTAGGGCAGACAAGGTGTATGCACAGGCAGCAGGCTGACAAATGCAGCGTGAGCCTCAGGCTTTTTGTCGGCAAATACCCATTCACGACCACAGAAAAGGATGTGAAATGGATGATCAACGGAAGTACAGTACCTTTGATGAAGTAGGGGTCCAGAGTAACCTGCAGCTGCTTGGCTGGGGTGTGAGGGGGCACCCCAAGGCATAGCAGGGTCACTTCAGAGGCAGTCTGCCTCCAGCGGCAGCTGCCATCACCCACTTCTGCCCATACCTCCTCCCCTCTATCTGCAATGTCAAAGACACTTCCTACAGGCCTGCCTCCAAAGTACACAACAGGCAGCTTGCAATGTGTCTCAAATGCGATGGTCATGTGTCCAAAATGAATTAGCTATCTTGCTGCATGGTCTGTCGCAAGGTGTGGTTCTTGTAGCACTGGCATTGCACATTTAGGTGCCAGCCAGACATGACAGGCAGGCTGCCCTGCTTTGTGCAAGGAGCCAGAGTCACCTGCTGCAGAGTAGTGGACGCGTGACATGCAGAAAGGGTGCTTCTTGGTGCGCTCTGGGGCGCTTCCATCAGCACGCACAAGCTTGTACTGCTTGTATGGCACCACCATCTCCAGCTTGGGTCTGGGTATCTGCATGCCACACACAGCAGTCACCAGATGAAGTCTCCATGTCGAGCATCTTGCAACAATACAGCTGCAAAGCACGTGAGATGTGTATTGCAAGCTTGGCATGACTGAATCCACCATTGCAAGTTTTGGTTTGCACAGTGCGAGTGCCAGTGCAAACTCACCTCAACCAGCTGTGCTGATGGAGCCATGGCTGCAGTCTGTGCTCGGTCTGACTTTCTTGGTTCATCTATTAACATGTTAGATGGAACAGGATTGAGGTTGATGACGGCAGCAGGTAGGCTGGGCCTGCCAGGCATGCCAACTGCTGCAAGAAGGTTATCATCCCGCACAACTGTCTCGGGTGCTGACTGCAAGGCTGCAACCAGCTGCTTCCATTGTCCTTCTGCACTCCCAAGCTGAATATGCACAGCGACTGTCACACCTGCTACTGCACTGTTTGTGGTCAGACGGCTGCCATTTGCAGCGGCTGCTTCCTGTGTGCCATGCTTGCTTGATTTGCTGAAGCTGTTATCTGTGTTGTCCGTCTTGGTAGGCTGCACAGCTGGGCTGGGCTGGCTTGAGTATTGGCCCGACTTGATACCCTCTATGGTTACACTGGAAGTAGGCAGGTCGACAAAGCCAGCTAGGCAGCTGCGCAGCTGTGTGCGTGCTGCAGCTGTGAACTTTGTTAGCTTTGCCTGCATCACAAAAGTGGTCAGTCCTGCCAGAACAAAGAGTGATTTCTAACAGTGATTGCTTGCACAGCTAGACTCTGTGGGTATCAAGACATCCAGACTGCCAGCAAGAGCTGCAACCTCACACCGTCAGTCAAGCAGAATGCACCTTTGATGTAAACTTGAGGCTCGCAGCTATTTGGCAGCTGCAGAGGTGAGCAGCAATGTAAGGGCTGTCACTGGAATGGCATACCTGCGGGAACCAGAGATTGCCTTCAAGCCTGAAGGTGTGTTGCTTGCCCTGGGCTGTGCCCAGTATGCCATGGGCCAGCGGGTTGTTCAATGTCAGACCTAACTCGACTGTCTCCTCATGCACTTCATTGGCCACCTGCACCACATTCTTGACTTATCTGTATTAAGCAAAGCTCAGGGACACCACACCACAGAGCTTGCAAACTTTACACACGTGCAGTCCATTGGACACCATGCAGGCTGTTTGCAATCATGCGTACTATGATAATGCAGCGCCCATTGTAACCATTTGACAAAGCAGGGCTTTGACAAGTAGTCTGTTCTACCTCAGCAAGCTGTTGCAGGGTGAGGTGGGTCTTTGCTTGCTGCACCTCCTGCAAGATCTGGTTATGATGAGGAGCCAAGTCCATGGCACGTGACAGAGCCTGCAACGTCAAACCAATCAAAGCCATACCAGACACTTGGCAAGCGCCCACACTTGTTAACTCACTGACAAAAGAGAGGCTCTGACTTCATAAGCTGCAATCAGGTTCTGCAAGCAGAGCAATGACAGCTGCTGAATATGCAATTGATTCCAGTATGCTGCCTTGTAGTGTTACAATGCACAGCTCATTGCTGTTATGTAAGATGCCTGGCTGCAAGACAGAGCAACAGATTTGTGGCAGAGCAGACCCTGGCGGCTTGTCTGTGGTCCTGGTCAGGATGATCACGCTCAGCAGCAAAGGCTTGACCAAGACGCCAGTAAGCTTCACAAAGCTCCTGCTCCACCTTGCTTGCCCTGTCAATCCCCACCTCAGGCACCCCAATCATGCATACCTGTAAACCATGACATTGCACGGCTCTCAAGGAGTTGCTCTGCATGCATCATGTGGTGGCATCTGGCGACATGGTAGCAAGATCAGTGCTTTCACCTTGAGCTGTGATGCCAGCATGGTGACTGCTTGCTGAGCATCCCATCTTGCCTGCAGATCACATGCCAATGAGAACAGCCACGCATTAGTGTGACAGCAGTCAATGCAGGGCAAGATGGCAAATCACACCTGCAAGTAGCATTTAGCTTGCAAGCTCATACAGGCACGCTGAATGTAGGCTGTATGTGCTCTCATTGGTTGCTTGAGCCAGTGCATGTAATGCATTCTGTAGACATCAGCCTGTGTGGGGCCTTCCTGCTCTCTGGTGAGGTGCCTAAACCAGACTTCCTGCTGCTCGGCCTCCCCAACCCCCTCCAGCCTAGCTGGCTCTATCACATGCTACAAACCACATATATGTCATAGTATTGAGACCTGAAACTTAGCGTCAAAAGCTAAACAAGTTCAAGGAATGCTCTGTCTGCCAGCACCAAGTGTGAACAGCAATGCAAGTGTGAACAGCAATGCAAGTCCCTGACATTTCACCAAGAAGGCTGCAGCAGCTGGTGCCCTCAAGACTTTGCCCTCAACACATCTTTGCCACGTGATCAGCCAGCCTCATCAGCAACAAGAATGTTGCAAACTTGGCAAGCACCCCTGCCTTACCCTAGCGATATGACAGGTTAACAAATACAACGACTGCAAAGAAAAGCATTTTGCTGTTGATATTGACAGCACAGTGCAGTGGAAGGCAAGCACACACCAATGGCTTACCTGCTGCTCTGCCTGCACAAGCAGTGCCATGATGCCTGCTCCAAGCTGCGCCACGGTAGCTTTCTTCATGGCTGCCAGTAGCTGCCTTTCAGTATCTGGGCTACCTAAAGCATCATGCTGTACTCAAACAACATCTGGACAGATTCACCTACTGTAATTGTCAGTCAAGCATTGAAAGGCTTTAGTCTGCTCATTAGCGAAGGAACACTGCATGACCAGCATGTGCCTGGTACACACACCTGTATGCAATTTGTGCTCTGCTCAAATGCACATGGTGGAACACACATGGCTTTAAGCAGTATACCATACTGCCCATCTTCCATACCATGGTCAAGGTGCCAGCACTTAGCAAATGCCTCAATAGCTTGTGTGGTTTGCTTCAGGCTTAAGAATGCCGTCCCCAACCGCTAATAACCTTTGGGCCAGCTAGGAGCCAGCTCAATGGTCTTTTGGGCATCATGTAGAGCTTCAACACAACGCTGCGCTCTGCTATATGCCAGGGAGCGATTACTATATAGTTTGTAAAGGCCTGGCTTGCTCTCCGCAGTCTGTATAGACTCTGTATACCTGTCAGACTTAAGTCAACAGTCAGTAGACTGCTCAAAGGTCTGCAAGCTTCACTAGTCAAAAGGGCCATGGGGTGTTGTGTGCAGAACGCTCGCCTTTGGTAGCTTCTTGATAGTTGCCTTCTTGGAGAGCAGTGTCTGCTCTTTTTTCCAGGTGGTCTGCCCTAAGCTGCCTGCAGGCAAGTCAAAGTGTCAATGTCTCATGATTTCAAGGTTGCAGAAGCTGATGACAGGACTTGCGCCTCACCTCAGGCTCATTGTACTGTAGAATTCAGCGGTCCTCACGCCCCAACGCCAAAGTGATCGTTACGCTCTATGCATCGATCTTGTGCGCCGATGAGCATCAACAGACAAAAGTTCGGGCTAATACGTGTCACCTGAGCGTCTGTACTCAGCACTGTAAATATCTTTCACGCAGCAGCGTTCGCGGTGTCTGCTCGACCGAAAGTTACCCAAAGAGTACGTCACAACACCCTTACTGATTCCGGAGCGTTGCGTAGCATCGTTGACCGTATGCGATTCATTGCAGTGCATAATTCCGTGTTGATGCGTTGCTCGATTCGAGACGTAACGGCGAGAAGCTGCTGCTGGCTTGTGAGCGTTTCTGCAACCGCAGCTCTGACTAGCAGTCTAGCGGCGGCAACGACGATGTACGGCAAGCACATGGTTTTGAGCGCTGCAGTGAGATCACTCATGTCCACACCGACCTTTCACTGGTTTCTGAAGCATTGCAAAATCCCGCGTTGCACTGCAAGTTGCGTCGCCGTTCCAACTGTCTGCGGTGCGTGAACTTGCGCGGCCGTCGGTGTGCGCTGCATCCTTCCACTGGATCGTTGCGGCCTGCGGTAACGCGCTCTGCTGCATCGGTTGACTTTCACGGTGACATCAGCAGGTATGCTCACAGCATGTCGAGTATTGATCGCCCGTCAGTCCTGTCCTGCATCACTCCAGATAACCTTACTACAGGGCTAGCCACAGCAAACCCGCAGCAGAACCTTACAAGGTCAACGAATCAGCACTGACCACATAGTAGTCTGTTGAACGGTCGTTGGGCAAGGTAGTTCATCACACTGTAATCATAGCCATCCTCAAGCATATCCCAGGAGCACTTGTTGAAGCACACTGGCGCCACTCATAAGATTGCCATCTTAAACTTTATCATAGGCCATTGCACTTGGCCATTCCAACTTGCCGCATTCCACCAAGCTTTGCATGGGCTTGATTCATGTTTGCCTGTGAGGACACTGTGCTTTTACAAGTTTGGGACACATACAAATTTGCTGCAGGGGCAAGGTGTGCATGAACCAGCTGCTTCCAGCTCTTATAGACACAGCTAGACACCATGGCAGGAGGGGCCATGGCACCAACTGGACCCATGAAAGTCTACAATGGCGTGGTCACAACATATGTGATCACTGCCTGTATTGTTGCTGCTAGCGGAGGTGCGCTGTTTGGATACGACAATGGAATCACAGGAGGAGTGGTCTCCATGCCAGGCTTTTTGCAACGCTTCTTCCCAGGCGTCACACAGGGTGACTCAGATGTCAGTCAAAGCACAGACCATCCCACAAACCCCTTCTGTCAGTACAATGACCAGGGGCTTGCTTGGTTCACCTCCAGTCTGTTCATTGCTGGTGCTATAGCAGCACTGCCAGGAGCATACCTTACGCGTCTCAAGGGCAGGAAGTTCAGCATGCTCATGGCTGGCCTTCTGTTTGACGTGGGAGTCATCTTTCTAGCAGCAGCATACCACATTTCCATGCTGATCATTGGCCGAGTCCTGCTGGGCTTTGCTGTGGCACTGGCCAGTGTGGCAGTCACTCTGTATAACTCTGAAATGGCGCCTGCACAGATTCGAGGCCGCCTGAATCAGATATTCCAGATTGTGTTGACATTGGGCGTGTTTGTTGCTCAAGCCATCAACATTGGCACCGCCCACATCTACCCATGGGGTTGGCGTGTCTCTCTTGCTTTAGCTGGCATGCCTGCTATAGTGCTCACCTTTGGTGGCATCTTTCTGCCAGACACACCGAACAGTCTGATTGAGCGTGGCTACAAGGAGCAGGGCCGGAAGGTATGCTTACAAAGCATGCCCGTTTTTGCTGTTGCAAAGTTGCACCAATCGCATTTCTATTGGGAACAGCTCAGATCATCCCTGCTGGTTGACTTGGCATGCACCCTCTTGTATGTTTTACATCAAGCATATCAAGCTTGATATGTTGGATCATGTGCTGCATGATTTTGCTGTCCCCTACTGGGATTCAGGCAAATTTTGTGGCAGCTGCTCTTTGGTCATGTGCATGACAGCATTCTCTGATGACATAGGTGCTTCAAGATATCAGAGGTACACAGGATGTGGATGAAGAGTTTTCAGATATCTGTGATGCCTGTGTGGAGGCCAACAAGGTAAGGACCACTTACATCATTTCTGTGGTGAGTTAAAGTGCACAAGCAAGGCTTAATGTGATGGTGTCACCAGCACACAGGTGCACACCCCTCATGACACTCCCTCAAAAGCGTCTTGACTGGAGTTGAGATGTTTGTTGAGTTACTGCATGTTTCAAGAGCAACAGACCCAAACACTTGCAACAGGCACATGCCAGCCGGGGTCATGTCTGCTTTCTGGTTGCGTGCAGGTTCAAACAGGATGGAAGACCATCCTGTCTCGCAAGTACCGGCCGCAGCTAGTCTTGGCTGCTGCCAGTACCTTCTTCCAGCAATGGACTGGCATCAACACCATCATTTTTTATGCTCCCCAGCTGTTTGTGAGTTTGGGGGTTGGGGAGGGGGCAGCCCTTGGGGCCACCATTGTCACTGGCATTGTCAACCATTTAGCAACCTACGTCTCCTTCCATGTTGCTGACAAGTACGGCAGACGTATACTGTTCATTGAAGGTGAGAAATGCGTGTGTGCGTTTATATGCAGGTATGCTGCCGTAAGATCTCAAGGGACCCCCAAACATCATGACAGCCAGCAAGTCATTTCTACTTTGCACTCTCAACATGGAAATGCTTGCTGCAATTGCGTTGCAATTAATCAGCATCCGATGCAGCAATCAACAGCAATAGACCGTTGGTGTGTATACTCATTGCAGCGCTTGTCTTGAAAATGTGAATGTGATTTCACAGGTGGTATCCAGATGACCACATGCTTGATCATCATTGCCATTGTTCTGGCTCAGACAGGGGTGGGCAAGGATGACCATGTGAATGAGCCCTGGGTGGCCTGGTTTGTGCTGGTCTTTGTCTGCATCTACATTGCAGCCTACGCCTGGTCATGTAAGCCCATGGTCCTTTGTGCACCATGCGGCATGTTTGTGCACCACACGTGTGGGCAGCACCTGGGAAGTTGACCTGTTGCTGATGTCCAGCTTGCTGTCACTGACTGAGTGTGGTTCAATTGCTGCATCAATCAAGCTTTGATATGCAGACAATAGCATCCATGTGCAGTTCCATTTGATTGCTACCTTTGCATACAACTGCTTGTTGGGTGGGCTTGAAGTCTGCTGCATGGGAGCATTTGCCATGCTGGTGGCAGCACAATGAAGCAGGACTATGTTTGTTCAGGGGGCCCATTGGGGTGGCTGTACCCATCAGAGATCCAGCCCCTGGAGACAAGATCAGCTGGACAGGGAATTGCCACCCTGGTCAACCTGCTGTTTAGCTTCATCATTGGTCAAACGTATCTCAGCATGCTCTGTGCCTTCAAGGTAGGTTTGCTAACCTCATCATCTTGTCCCTGCTCTGTGTCATTTGTATGCTGTTCGTGAGTTGCATGAAACTTGCAACAGAGCCGCTTCAGGTTCATCCATATTGCTTTCCTTCCTGAGTTGCAACAGATGCATTGCAGGTGCTTTGCACAATACATGCTTGAAGCAGCAGCAATTAGTGCTGCAGATCAAAGTGCATACTTGCTTGCAGAGCAGTCTTCTTCTGTCTGACATATGGTTTGCCTGGCTGCAGTGGGGCATCTTCCTCTTCTTTGGGCTGTTCTGTGTAGCAGGTACACTCTTTGTCTACTTCCTATTCCCAGAAACAAAGGGGATACCCATAGAAGAGGTGCCAAACATTTTCAAGCGGCATTGGTATTGGAAGCGCTTTGTACTTGATCCTGTCGATGCTCATGGCAAGATAGTCAATGAAACAGAGATGGCAAGGTCTGATCGGCCACTGGAAACTCCACAATGGGTCGATGACAAGGAGACTGCATCTCAAGGCCTTGTCAGCATCTGGGAACCCAAGAGCGATGATTTTGCTGCTCACAGTCCAGAGAATGGTCATACCACCGACAATGGCCGCTTAATGAACGGCCTGGAGAACAGCACATCACGTAGCCATCTCAGAGACAATGGATATCAGGATGTAGACTTGAGTTAAAGTTTTGTTGATGATGTGCTTATGAAGTTTCTGTTGTTTTGGGTGATTTAATTGAATGGTTTTGGATGCATTGCGGGTTGCCACCAGAGACCCAGTGCTTTGCAGTGTCTCGTCTCTTGCCTTTTACAATTTACTGCAGCAACACAGGGTTGTCGTACCACAACATCAGTAGCTACTGGTAGCCAAGCCTTGATTCTGTGCAAATGGCCTTGTTCTTTGTGGCAACATGTGTTTTGTACAACACAGCAAGCGCTCCCATGTGCTGCCAAAACAATAGCAGACAAAGTACAGCAGTTGAAACATAGAGATTTCCGGCTGCCATTGCCTTTCTGTGTTCAACATGCCCAAGCTATCTTCTGAGGCTCTTTGAGCTGGGGGCTTTCCCAAACAGCCTAGGGCCTGAGCACCTTCATCAGTGTCCTCACTTTGGTTGACCTACATGCACCCAAAAAAAGAAGGAGTCTGGCAAAGATTGTTGGTCACATAGATCAAATGACCACTTGGTTATGGCTATGGCAGTAATCTTCGTTTGGGCTTTTCTCAACAAACATGTTACCAAGTTGCTCCATGTTCAAGTCATGAACTGAAAGAAAAGGTATGAAACCGGAGTCAACAAGATTGCCTCTGTGTGCAGTCAGAAAAGTGTCTGTGTGTGCAGTCAACATGACAATTGGCATCCTGCACAGCAGGTGAAACAGTGTCTGCTCTGCCTGCTAGCACATGCCTTGTCGTTGTGGCCTTAGACCAGCTGTGAGCCCCTGAAAAAGTGTTTGCAGCCCTTTGAGCTGGAAAGTCAGTGATGGGAGTGCTCCTCCTCTCCTGTCATAGCTTTGTAAGGGTAATCATTTAGCCTGAGACCCTCTTGAGGCATCTGCGCTAGTCTGCAAAATCTGTGTAGCGAGGCAAACTTATTGCACACAGACTTTACAAACAGAACAGAGGCACAGAATGTGTCACATATATTTGAAGGCTAAACGCCAGCGAAAATCTTGCTCTTTCAAAATCACCACCAACATAAGATTGATTCACGTCCTGCAGCAGCTGATATCGTGTGCAACCACAGCTGCGCATGCCAAAGAGCTACTGCCATGGCTACCCCATACAGCAGCTGACGCTGATATCTTCTGTAGCCGCAGCTGGGCGTGTCAGAGCTGCCACTGCCATGGCGACCAGCACACACCTCATATCGTGTGTCACAACACTCTTGCACTATACTTGTCGATCACTTTGCAGCTGACTGCTGATGTTTACTTGGCGTTGGATAGCTTCCGCCAGCTATCAAAATGAAGACATCACGCTGGAGACACATGACATTGGCTTTGGTATCAGCAAGCAACTGCAAAACGAGCCATGCCCCACTGAACACCACAAAAGCACAACCTGTCAGCAGGTTGATTACATCTTGGCTCAGTCCAAGAAGTTCCAGACCTCTTCTGGGCGAGTTCAAGCTTTTGCAACGCGATTTCGTGCTCCTAGAGCTGTGATCTATGCTTCGATGACATGAGACACAGTGATTGTGCATGCAGCAATCATCGTCTCACCAGGTCCGCCTGACTTGTGATGCAACACGGCAGCAGCTTGGGCTGCAGAGGCCCATCCCAATGCCTCTGCCATTGATTGCTCTGCCATATATAGGCATTGAGCTTCGCTCATGCCATCAGCAGCAATCTGTTGCTGGCTTGGGGTGTGAGCTGTCAGTGAAAGAGTATGCGTCAAAAACAGTCTTCAGAAGAGCCAGCTGCGAGGACTCCCCAGCTTTGACCAGCTGGCTGTCAGCATCCAACAAGTACTGCTGGAAGCCCTGCTGCTGCTCAACATGCCAGTCTGCCAAGCTTGCAGTCAGCGCAGCTACTTGAGCCTCCCTGTCAGCCTGTGCGTGCCAAGCAGTCTTCTCCGGCCCATTCCTGGCCGGCAGCCAGGACAACATGGCAAAGTAATCCTGCTGAAGCTTGATGTGGCAGGCTTACCGCTCTGCTGGCGGGGTTGCTGCACAGCACAAACAGCTTGTGCTGCTCCTCAGCAGAGGCAGCTGGCAAGAGCGGGGGGCCAGCATCGCATTGCCCAAAAAAATGCATCCCCTCCCATGCGCTCCAACAGCGTTGTTGCTATGGCTTGCTCAAACTGCTGACCCTGTGGCTGATTCACGCTCTTCAGCAGTGCCACGGCACCAGCAGCTGACACCACTGTAACGGCCAGTGGTCCTTCCAATTCGACCTTTGTAGCGCTTGCAAGCTCGCAGAACCCATCCTTGCGAAGCCTATCCTGCCAAGCCTGTGTAGGACTACTGTAACCTGCTGCTCTGAGCAGGTCCGTCACTGAGACGAACACGCTTCCATCCAGCATGGTCAGTCTCAGTGGATGCGTGCACTCATATCCGTGTATGATGACGGGTGTGAACATCTTGACAACGCGTCGCAGGTCAGGCACAAGGCTTGTGCAAAGCAAAAGTGCTGCTCGAGCTTCGCACTGTGAGCAAGGCAGTTTGTTACGCGGCACAAGGCAGCTTGTTACGCGGCACAAGGCAGTTTGTTACGCGGCACAAGGCAGTCATTACGCGGAACAAGGCTGTTTGTTACGCGAAACAAGGCAGCTTGTTACGCGGCACAAGGCAGTTTGTTACGCGGCACAAGGCAGTTTGTTATCCGGCACAAGGCAGTATGTGACGCGGCACAATGTGGTTTGTATGTTGCCGCAGCAGCCGTGCCTCGCTGCTATCTCTGTTCACTTCACGACATCAGGCGCGCCACGCAACCTGGGCTCGATACACGCGTTGTCAGCTTCCCTGTGTTTCCACGACTATGCCAAAATCCCATAAGGTATAGCAGCGAGTCAAGTAAGCAGGAGACTTTTCAGTCGTGGCAAACGAGATACAATAGCAGCTGGGTAGGCGGCAGATGCTGTGGTGAGTCCAAATGCCGAGAGACCTTGGATTAAATGGCGTCGTGAATTGTTTTGTTGAGTGCTCAAAACGTCTTCCAAGTTTGTGAGACACTGTGAGCCCTGCAATGGATGGGTCAACGAGCAGTGAGAGGTGTTGTACAGCTCTTCTTGACAACAAGTCTGTTAGAGGCGTCTGTGCAGCAGTCATATGCAGTGCATCGCCTGTTGAAGCATGCAAGGAGGTCACATGCGACAGCGTGCTATGGCGTGAGGCAATGTAGAGCACAGCTCAGCCGCATTCCTCACAGGCCTTACATTACAGGCGCCTCTAAAGCTGGCTCCGCTGTCATGTCAGAATGCCAGCATGCACATCAGCAGACTCTTGCTTCCAAGCCTCAGGTAGAGGTTGCAAGCCTGTCTCATTAGGCTCATGCATTCCAAGCAACTCAGCAGCCATGGCATTGACCAACATCAGAAAAGTGTCACATTGTGTTTTTGGCTGCAAGCCTGTAGGGCTGCAGCCTATAGGGATACTACCGGAATTGCATTATGTCATACATGTCTGTCCGCCTGGATTTGTCTGTCGCCTGCACAGGTATGAGCAAGGAGCGAAGCCAGCGCAATTGGACACAGCATTTCAGCACATGTCACAATCTGAGGAGCAGTCAGATCCCCAGTCACACTCCCAGTCTGACCCCCAGCTGACCCCCA
>JAABUP010002792.1_pt1 | contig 32656 bp, 48 predicted proteins | sample 5559201 | NCBI WGS metagenome assembly JAABUP01 (sample SAMN10711887, study PRJNA513373) | rock metagenome | isolation source: Antarctica rocks | place: Antarctica
GACACGCTGAGACAGCACTGAGACCGAGAACATACCCCTTCTGGTCCAATCAGGGAAGTCAAGCTGGATTGGGCTCGACTAATACTCGGCTGAGTGATCGCCCGGGAACCTTGAGTGCTGTAGTGTTTTCTCCATCATGTCATGCATGCTGACAATCAGGGGTACCTGTTTTGCTGCGCATTCTGTCGCTGCTACTTTGCTGCTTGCTGCCACAGTTTTTGGCTGCTCTTGCTGTCCGCCAGCTTGTTCAAAATTGGCGCTAGTGTAGCATGTGACACAGGTCAATTACTGTCGTGCTGCGACAAATGTCAGCCAGCCAGGGAATCGTACAGCAGCAGTCACATGTCTGCATCCAAGCAAGTGCAGTGCTGTACTGTGCAACATTTGTTGCAATCCCCAAGTGTCATCATGTCATCAGTCAGCCTATCATATAGTGTAGAAGTTCATGTATTGTTTGTGACCAAGCTCCACAGCACAAATGCCTACTTGGATGTATTGCACAACATGTATTGGGTGCATGCAGAAGTAGCATGCGTCTGTGGGAGAAAATGTGGCGGGTGCAGCTGCCTCGACAAGCGTGTCCAGCTTGCGTCACAGAGCTTTGCAGAGCCTGCGAAGAATACGATGGCAGCCACATCCTGCTGTAGTGTGCTGGTACAGTTGTATAAGCAGCAAAGCCAGAGTTGCCTATGTGGGTTCTGCTGCAAAAGTCAGCATTGCATCATTTGAAGCGTGGTCACATCACAGCAGATTGGTGGTGTAGACAATTGGCTTGTCTGAGCCGTACCCTGATGAGCTAGTCTATGGTTGGGCGAGGCTGCTGGCAGCAAGGGCAGATGGCATGCTTTCTGGCTCACATTGCTCAAGGGCTATCCCAGCTGTTGAGGTGCCTCTCTGCAGTCATCAACTGCTCGTACAGTTGTGTGATGCAATGCAATCCTTGGAGGCAATCAGAGGTTTGCAGCAAGAGTTGCTGATCAGACATGCATGTGCTGAGCAGCTGCAGGTTGAGCAAGTTAATGGTGCTGCACATGCTGACATGCAGACAGCGTGTGCTGCACAGGTGTTACACAGTAGATGCGGTAGGTGTGAACTGGATTATTTCTACTGCACAACTGGCACCACAACAGCAAAACACTCATGCACCATGAGCAAGCAGCTTACAATAGGACTCTGGTGGTAAACACTCAGAGTAGGAAGTTGTTGGTGTTGGTGTGGGTGTGGTAGCATTGTTGTTTCACAGTCATATTTGAACTTCACAGTGGTTTGAGGTACGTTTGGGCTGAATCATTCATCATGGGCACAAGGCAAATCTGGGACTGGCGTCATGCCCGCAGCTGACGAATGGCTAATTTCAGGTGCTTTACGAGATTTTCGTACGCCGCAGCCATGAAGTTACAGAGATTACAGTGTTCTGTCAAGGTTTTGCAGACCTACAGTACTCTATGTACAAAAAAATCAGGGTTATGTCACGATAGCTAAACTCTGCCATAATCAAGATAATTACAGAACTGATTTCTGTAGATTTCTGCCCCAGACTCTGCAGCATCTGCCCTAGATCACTGTAGGATCAGGCCTAGATCATCTATGGATCAGCCCCAGATGACTGTAGCTTCTGCTCTAGATGACTGTAGGGTCTGCATGCAGAAGAGAACAAGTCTAGATGCAGAGTTCTGTAGCTCTAGGGCTACAGAGGAAGGTTCTAGAAAACTCTGGATTATGATAGAGTTTACTAATCTTCTGTAGGTTATTCAAGGGTTTTCTGAGATACCACAAGATAACCCCACATTCAAGGGCAAACAGGGTAGGCAGCCTGGGTGGGGGTACAGCATTACTAATGTACCAACCAAGCAAAAAACTTTTCGGCAGAGCATTCCTCTTTCTCCATACTTTCTAGAGTTTAGAGTGGTACATAGTACATTAGTAAAAGGGAATTAACTACAGCTTAAGTACTGGGATGGCAATTAGGACCTGAATTAGGCATGGTACATTACTAACCTGAGCCCTTTTTGCTGACAGATGAACCTAATGTTTGAATCTTTGAAATATTGCCTGACTAATAGGGCTTTTATGTAAGCATTACACACACTCTTACCCTACATGTTTGCTTTTGATTCCTTACATAATCAGGGGAAATACAGGAATCTGAATGTGGTCAGAGTCACACATATATATATATCTACACTTTCAGATTTTCTTAGGTATGAATCCGAAGAAAGGTTCTCAAACTTGCACTAGCGAGCATGCTTGATGAAATGAAGGGATCAGTGTAAGTGCACATCGACTGACAAAACATGGGGCTCAACTTGTAGGCATGAAATGCATTGCCATGCATCTCGCAGTAAGTCCTTCCAAGCTGCTATGCTGAGTGCTGAAAGCTGCTTTACAGTCAAAGCGTCTGAAGTCAAGCCGTGGAAACGCTGCCGGTCACGAGCCCAAGGAAAAAGCATGTAGATCCACAAGAGGATGGTCCAATGTATATACCTGAAAAACCAGAGAGACAAACGGTCTTGTATAGGGCTTCAGATCAGTTGAAGCATCTTGCAGGCACAGACAGGAGCCGACTCCAGGCACAAAGCACACAATAACTCGTGACCGGCTGCTTCTGTAACACCATTCACATTGACTGCGCATCTGTCTCCTTGTTCTGATAGTGTCAAAGCCGCCTGCAATGCTCACCAAGGCCAAAATCGTAACGCAAAGGGCACCCAGGGACAGCCCTGGGCATTTCTGAGTAATAGCTACAAACATTATGAACCTGGAACATGTCTTAAAGTGTGCTTGGTGTCAGCAGTACAACACAACATGTAATGTGGATGACACATTTAGTATGCATGCAAGACAGAGAAGGTGCATGCAGTCATAGTAACAGCTCAAAAGAGACACTGCCATGTAAGCACAAAGGAGACAGAGAGGTATGCATCACCAGCTAATTGCTGGTTGATAACACCTTCACCTCAAGAAGTTATGATTGGCAATCTGCATCCTGTGGCAGAAACAGCTACTGTAGCTATTGCCAGTGTTGCTGCTGCTGCCAGTGCTGCTGCTGCTGCTGCTGCTGTTGCTGTTGCTGCTGCTGTCAGGATAACATTGTGATATGCAGGTATGAATGCACAGTGATGCATGCTGAAGGTAATAGTCTATCTGACAGTAGGCATACAGTGAGTTATGTACAACGTGTCTGTTCAAAAGACCACAGCAGACAGGCATTCACAACATCTGTTATTGGTGTGGTCAATGCAGTAAGCAATCGGTCTGTCCGAGAACCTCAGGGACGTTCCAGGCTGGACAGACGAAGTCAGACTCGTCATCTACCTCGGCCAGGTCAGCGTCTGGGAAATCTGCATTGCCTGGCTCTGGATATACAGGTAGATGTTTGTATAGCCCAGCCTTTACATATTTTCTTACGTATGAATCCGAAGACAGCTTCTCAAACTTGCACTAGCGAGCAAGCTTGATGAAGTGAAGGGATCCGTGTAAGTGCACATCAATTGACAAAACATGGGGCTCAGATTTTATATAAGCACCCTCATTGCAAACCTGAAAGGGTATAGCTCTTTACAAATGTAATATATAGTGTACAATATTGATATATGTATGGCGCTGTCAGCGATCACTAGAAATGTCAAGAAGTTTAAGGTGACGATCACAGAACAGTAGCTGTTACGCCGAGAGCCTTGGAATAGGTCCAGCCTGAGGCTGACACCCAGCATTCAATTCACACACATTGCCTGGATTGCAACTGCACACTTGGCGGCCATGTTTGTCACCAGGCGTGTGTGTGTCAGGGGTTGCTCAGTGACAGGGGATGTATTGTGTGCTGCAATCCATTGCTCCATTGCACTCCTCTCATAGGTGTGCCCATCAGCAGCAATCACAGGATCGACCAGCACTGCCTGCATGCCAGAATGTCACGTTCCGACAAGGTTCCCAGCATTGCATGCAGCACAACGGCAGTACACATGGTCGCCAAATGTGCCAAATAACATTGAAAGTGCAAAGTCTATCATCATGCTGGCAGGCACGCTTTTTTATGACAGAACAACACTGCTCACGATGCAAAGCCATTCACCACATTGCTACAGTATGCAAGTCATACCTTGGTGAGAGGGCATTGAAACAGCTGTTGCAGTTGGTAGCCAGACTGATGATAATCCCCATGAGCGACAGATTGTATGTTGACGATCTGTACATCATAAATGGAGCTGGTAATGTTTGTGCCGGCTGCCTTTGCACCCACAAGGTTTGTGAGGAACATGCTGTCTGGCAATGTCTGCGTGTGGCACATTGCTGCTGCAGAGGTGCAGGTTTTGGTAGCTGCCCCTTGACCTTGTTGGTGCTGCTGGGAGAGCTGCTTCTTAGCCCTCTGTTGCTGCTTCTTGACCTTCTGTTTTTGTTTTCTGACAGCTGCTTGGGCAGCTTCTTGCTCTTCCTCTGCCAGTAACTGTTCTGCAGCTGCCAAGGCATTTGCTTCTGTACGAGGCAACTGCTTGCTGACCTGTGTCACCATCATATGCAGGTCAGGGACCACACTGCCAAACAATCATAGCCTTGACTCCTTCAGCACTATTCAGATGTTATAGAGAGATAACAAAGTACCTTGGCATGATTTGCGGTTCTTGCAGTCTTTTTGGCTGGTTTTGCTTGAGGTTGAGGATTTTGATGGCCTGAAACAGCTTCCCGGGTGCCTTGAGCCTGTATAACAGGCCATGTCATGCCAGAGTATGGTGTTGTTTGCACATAGCGTTCTGATACTTACACTGCCAAAAGCGGTCATGGTGCTCCGTTTGTGCAAGCTGCTCGTGAGCCTGCCAAGCACAGGAGTCCCATGACAAACTGAACATGATGCAGGAATGGCAACCCAAAACTTGCAGCACGTGATTGCATTCTGCGCATCATCAAGGGGACAGGCAAGTAGCGGCAGCAGTCTCAGCTTTGCACCTGGCTGTTGCTTAGTTTCAAAGCACCCTCCTCTTTCTGACTGTTGTCTGCCGTGACCTCAACAATTCGCTGGAGTAATTTGCATCCCTGCGCAAACTTCCCAGGCATCTGCACAATAGAGAACGCAAGCACCTGAGTTTGCGCAACAGAAAACACAGCAGACTCCTTTGAAGCTCCCACACTTGGGGTAGTGTATGACTCTAATCCACTGTTATCCGATGTGTCATTGTTGACACTTTCCAGCATGACAGTGAACGGACAAAAGGAGAGTAGGCGTCTAACCCTGGCTAAAAAAGAAACTGCGAAAGAAAGCTGCTGCATGGCATTGCAGAATTGGATGCAATTGCAATGGATCAATGGCCAGCTGCGCTTCAGCTAAAAGCTTGACTGCCAGAGAGTATGTCATTTGGACTATTGTCATTACCTTCATCAATTTAAAAACAGCTGCCCTTGCCTTGGTCTCGCTTTCAAGGACGCTGCTGCCACTTCCTGCAATGCAGGGGTCACATTTGCCAGTCCTCTTGTCATACAGAGCACCATTAGTCACCGCGGTAACAATAGTTGTGACTGCATCTCCTATATCATATGTTCTTGTTGCAACAGGGGTGTAGAGCAGACAGCACCCATCAGCATGGTTATCAGTAGGAGCAAACAAGGACAGGGCCTTCAAATTTTGCTCAAGCAAAGGAGCAGATGTGCAAAGACAGCAAAAAGAACACAGGACTTCCAGCTGCACAGTGGAAGGTGCACGCCAACCCAGAGAGGAAGTACCTATAGCCTCCAGGCGGGCAATCTCGGCCTCCAGGCGGGCCTTCTCGGCCTTTAGGGCAGCCATGTCCTCAGGTGGCCCCTCTTTGCCTGTAGCAACAGCAGCAGCAAGAGGAGCAGACTCCTCAGAAGCTGCGGCCCCAACAGCAGGGACCTTAGCGGTAGCATCAGCAGTTGCTGCACCAGGCTTAGACTGGATCTGGGTATCAGACCCATCCCCGGCCAGCTTAGGCTCGTCCAACACCGACGAAGCAGAGGTGTCTATGTTAACGGCCCTCATCTGCTCTGAGACGCCCGTTGCAACAACAGGCGACTTAGCAGTGTCGATGGCGATGTCTAGGGATGTAGACATCGTTGCAGTTTTGATTTGTACGGCAGCGGAAGAATCGGCGGCTGTAATCTCAAGAAGGAAATGTAGTGTTCAGTGAGATAGCCGTGTCAGATAAACACAAGTTGTTGTTCACAGGTCACAGCAGGGACTTGACCAGCGGTCCAGGAATCTGGATTCACACTGGCCCGCTGGCATACACGTCAGACAGGCGTTACTCATTGCATGCCGCTCTGGACTCCATTGCATATCGCCCCTGTTGAACTTGTTAATTTTGGACCAAAGCAGAACAGTGCAGCAAACTCCGGTTGCTGTACACCAACATTCGGTTGCTGCCTTCAACTTGAAGGTAACCTGCAGGTCTTTTACAATTGTAAGAGCTTCTTAAGCCCTTGATGAGCTCTGGACTTGTCCCAGGTGGATGCAAGCACGGTATTGAAAAGTTGGGAGACCTATCAGGTCTGTCAGGGTCGGCACAGGGCGCTTGAAGCAATGCTAACTGCAAGCTTGTACAACGGTTGATGCTGATGATGTCTTGTGCTCAGGTCAAGCACAATCGGCAACTGTTCGTGCATGCTTGAACAAGCAGAGCAATCTCATCACGCAACGTATGTAACTGACACCTTTGTTGCTTTAGTGAAAAAACCATCCATTCAATGTGATGTCCATCAGCTGACAGGTGGTAGGTTGCTATCATTTGGAGAGCCGGCTTGCATACTTGAAGCGTTGCTTGGGCTTTGGCCTAGATCCCACAATGACCTCAACAGCAGCCATGCCCATCTCTTGTGCTTTCTGCTCTATGGTTGTCAGCTGCTCAAAGGCCTGAAACAGCGCCTTCACCGAGTTCCTAGCATTTCTAGAACCATGAGCTTTGATGCCAATGGAGTTGATGCCTGCTAGCGATGCAATGTCCCCCAGCAACGCATTTGCTCTGATACCACCGCCTGATGCCAGTGGATACATTCGCAGCTTGCACTTGCCAAACTTTGTGTCCACAGGGTGCAGGATTGTGAAGCGCTCATATCTGGGAATATATGTTAGGTTGTTCAGTGCTCGCAGAGAGGCCTTCCTGATGGCTGACACCAGCTCTGCAGCTTTGCCAGTGCCGTGCCCTAGCAGACCCTACAAACAACCATAACAGGCTCCCTCTTGTCTGTTCCATCAGCACATAATTGACATACACAACCCAGTCAAACCCTGTCCCTCCACTCAAAGCAAGCTTGTATGCATAGTGATAACTGTGCTATGTCAATGGAGCCAGCACCCTCTGACAAGCTGAAGAGGAGATAAAGGATAGCTAGGTTTCACTTGGACACACTTTGTGCTGTATAGACAACAAGCATTAGCAATGGCTACATAGACACAAGGCAATTTGAAAGATATGCTGCTGCATCACTTTGCCAAAGGCATGGCTGTCAACAGGTTGCTGCGTTCTCTCACTCAGGTGCTGCATGCTCAACCACATTGCCACCAGCAATGCAACTTGCCAAGACTGTGCAGCTTTTATACTGATGTGCCGCACTTCAAGCAAGGGGCTCAAAGTGATGCTGAAGACTGCACACCTCATGGTTTCCCACCACCACCATGGCACTGAAGCTCTGTACACCACCGGCAGGGGAGCCCTTGTTGGTGCTGTTCACGTCCACCAGCTTCAAGGAGTACTTCTGCCTGGCTGCATTGATTGCTGCATTGCTCTCTTCCTCGCCCATAGTCTGTGCACCTGTTAGCTCATTCCCAGACAGCAGCTGTGAAAGTATGTGCCTGCAATGGGAGGGACGGCATCATCTTGCAATCTCGTTGGTGTCAGATCATTTCCAGACAGCAGCTGTGCAGGTGTGCTTGCATGGCACAGATTATACTGAGGCATCACAGTGCACGGTCGGATGGTTTCAGGGAGAGGTGCCAAACCCAGGAGCAGTAACACAGAGATGATGCAGACCAAGTGCAGCCAATCTGAAGAATTGAGTTGACTTGTGGCACACTACCACGTGGTTGCTGAGTGAACAATGGCAGTCATGCTGCAGATGCCCAAGTGCCTTGGACTGTGACCGGTTGATGGACACAAAGGAGAGGGGCAGAGTAGACTTGCCGCTGGTGCTTTTTGCTTGACGACTGAATCTTTTGCAGCAGCTCATCCTTTTGCGTCTCTGGCAGTACTGGTCCTTGAACGAATGTTGACAAATCAGGACCATCGCCCTCAGCGTCAGAGTCGCTGGAATCAGTTGCAGCTTGAAAGTCTTCAGTGCCTGGCACAGGGTGAGGAACGCTGTCTGGAGGAACTGGCCCTGCCAGAGGTGGATGTCTTGCACCCGCTGCAAAGCCCTGCAGGATGCAGCTGTTTCGGGCTTTTGACGCCGACTGAACTCACCAGCGCTGCTTGTTCTTACCCTATTTGTTTGCTGCTGTACGACACTTGAAGCCGGCGTAATACAGTAGTCCTTCGGTACGAGTGGCGGGGTTCCCGTGTGCAATAAGTGAGTGTGTGAACAGCTAATCAGATAGACAGACCGCAGCTTCGTGCCGAGCAGTTCCGATGAATGTGTTACAAGTCGAGCTGAATACCGCAACGAGGTCATCTGCGATCACAAACAAGCTGAAATTGAGGTTGACTGCAAACTGATGTTGGTCTGCTGTTGCATGCCATCACAAAATACACGCCATTGATCCGCACCCAGCATAGAGCACTAGCGATGCATTCAGTCAAGTCAACGCGCGGCAGACCCTACAGCAAGGAATTAGAAGCCCTAGCTCAAAGGAAATTTGCCAATAAGCGCAACTAGTTTTCATTTGGTCCACTTTCGTTCGCCATTGTCAGAAACAAGTACAGTCCTACATGTCATGCGCATTGCATCAGTCACGACTCAAGCTGCTTGGGTTCCTGCAAAAACATTTGAATCCAATGCTGAGACCTCCATTCAATGTGACACACAGTGTCGCAGGTAAGCACGTACAGCCTCAACATTGCAGCAAGCAGGTTCTATGATCAAGCTTGTGGCTATTTGTGCAGGCGGCCAATGGCAGCTTCCACAGACAGCTGGCAAAGCCTGCAGTCAAGGCAGCATTCAGAATTCAAACTGATCCGAGTCAAATGCAAGTACCGTAAGCACGCTGCCTTTGCTGGTCTTGCGACACAACAGCGAATCGTGAGGAGCGCGCAACACGAAAAAGGCATGCGGTCCTACGCTGTGGTTGCGTCTGTGTTACTGGTATTGTGTGCGGGGCCTTGTTGGGGCCAAGGCGAGGAGAGCGACACAGGCAGCACTCCTGAGACATCAAGTCCGAGCCCTGTTGCAAACGTTCCCTGTAAGCTTTGCCCATGCAGTTGCTGCTAGGCCGTCGAAGTACTTCTGTTTGATAAACTTATCTGCCTGGTGCAGCTACGAATGTGAATTCCAGCTTGCTTCTCTTCCAAGGGAACCTGGCAGACTTTGGTTCGCATGTCTTCGGTCAACAAACCGCCTGCACAGCAAGCGAAGAATTGCAATTCATGACGATGACAAACATGACAGTGCCCGTTGAGGAAGTGCAGCGTTTCGCCATCAAGACCTGGCAATCCCCTAATAGTGTTGGCGCCCAGATACAGAACGTGACCTACTTCGATCTGGAGACAGGGAGGATTGTGACAGGAAACACAGTATACGACTGGAACAGGGCGCTGACTTACTTCAACTACACCATTTTACTGCCAAACATTGTTGATATGCCAGCCTACCAGCACAAGATGCTGCAGCTCAACTACACAGTCAGCAACCTCACAACTGGACAGACAACAGCCAGCCGATCATGTCAATCATCAATCCCGCAGCTAAAGGGAGTCAGTGACTACCTGAACTCTGTCTTGAACAGCAATTTGTCCAATCCGGCCAGCTTGGATGGCGGCCTTAGACCTACTGAGCTGAAGCTGCCGGGAGGCTGCATTTCAGAAAGCAGTGTGAACTATGAAGGGACTGTGCTGCAGAGCATCAGAACTGGCAAGACGTCCCAGGTTATTCACCAAGACACTTGCCCAGTACAACTTTGCCTGGCAAACGCATTGCTACCAGCTTCTATCAATCGTGCATTTGTGAGTGACCCTGTCATGACAGTATGCAATGCCTCTCTCATCAAAGACTGTCGCAAACATCATCTGCACAGGCTGATCGTAAATCTCCATGCTCAAATCTGCTGACCCTGAATCTGGTTCTGGTCACATGTGGTATTGTCTCAGACTTACTGCAGCACAGGATACAACACAAGCCTGTCACGTGCATGTAGCTGACACTGAGGTGCTGTTCACACTGCACAGCAACATGCTTTGCCTTGCTGATGCAGGGTGACTGTTGCGCTGCTTGTGAGGCCCTGTCAGGCTGCAATGTGTGGGTCTGGTGTGCATCTTTTGGAGGATGCAAGTATGGGGATAATGGGGTCTTCCCCATGTATGGCTGTGACCTAAAGCATCAAGACAACTACACTGACATGTCACAGCTACCCCTAGCATACAACAGAGGTCCTCCCACACCATTCACATCAGGTATGTCACTTTTGCTCTGCAGACTGCACCATTTGCATACTGTTTCACTCAAGTGCATTCACAACAGGCTCAGTGTCTGATCTCCCTCAGATGATCAGCTCTGAGTGAGCAAGGCTTACATGTCACAGCAAGGCTTGTATGTCCCAGCAAAGTCAAACTGCAACCCCCAATGGACACAAGGCGCTGCTGCAAGATATACAAGCTTTTGTTCTGTGACAGAAGCTCAGCTGCGTGCCCATACGTTCTTTTGTGCTTACACCAAATCTTGAGTGCTCAGCTTGTATTGCAAATGGCAAACAGCACTTTGCATGTACTCATGTTGATTGAGAATTTCTGCTGACACCTCAGCACGACAAGCAGTGCCAATGTGCTGACATGTTCTGCTGTGCAGGTCGCTACGTCAATGGAACATGAAGATATACATGCCCGCTAGCATGTGATACAGTGACATGCCAATAGTTGCAAGCCATGTTTACTTAGACATAGATTTCATTGAAATAAGATGTTTGTTTGGCTACTCTTGAAGCCTTTGCTTTCCCTCCTCTCAAGACCTTGGGCATTCTGCTACGCTTTATTAAAATGCTGCATGTAGCCGCAATAATGATTTAATACAAGCCCCTGACACCACATCATCTGATATCTCTGAGACAGTCCCCTAGTGCACGTGCACTTTATGCACAGCCAATAACACGCCTGAATTCTTAGCCGACCAGCACAGTCTCCCTGCCTCAAGTTCTTAAAAACCGCCTGGCATTTTTTCAGGCAAATGCACTCATGTCAGCCAAACCATAAGCAATCCTGTTGCGCTTACTAAAGTACCAGTATGGTTGCAGCTTACACAGGACAGTCTTCTCGCCAAACGAACTAAAAAATGGGGCTATACTATCAAGTCTCGGCACAGGCAATGACCGAGAAGTTATCAAGAACAAATACTCAAACATCGCATACCAGATCACAAAACACAGGTAGGTGTTGTCATGCAAACACAGATATATGACATATCAAATCATGACAATAGCCTATCATCAAACACCTGTAGATGCCAAATCAAATTGCTCACCTTGCGTAGGTTTAACATGAAACACAGCAAGCCAGCCAAAGCAGCAGCATACACATTTTTCCCCATCGAATCATGTATGGTGGAATTCCAAAACTGTACACTTGCTCACTTGGAGCTGCTGTGAGACAGACTAGCAGAGCCATTGTGTGTGACGCTCTGCACAGCCTTGTCCATCTGGGCATCTACATTCCCACTGTTGCCATTGCTGCCTCCAATGCTGTTGGACATGTCATTGTGGCCTTGGCTGCCGCTGCCTGTCCTGTCAAAGCTGTCCTCTCTGTGCAGCTGGAAGGCCAGGATGTTGGCCAAAGCCAGGCAATCACAGTGGGTTGGGAAAGCCTCCACAAAGAACAATGCGCACTGCACAGCACAGTAACAGCTTACCATGCTGGGTTGCAATGGGTGCGCAGTCAATTATACGTTTCAAGGTCAGGTGCAGAGCAATGGTCAGCTGATGCACAATGCATGCAAGACACAGGACAGACACTAGACTGCATGCTATATATGCTGTCACTCAACGAACTAGTTGTAGGCACATGCAAACAGAATGTGACAGGACAGCAAAGACTGCTCAGGCTTTGTCCACAGCTGCCAGGACATACCTGGAGAGGGCTAAGGATGCGGTGCATGGTGACAAAATTCAGCTCCATGACAGTCCTCTGTTCCTTACGCAGGTTGCACTTGATCTTGTCCAGTGTGCTGCACACAAAGACACTGTGATGATATGGCAGTCCTGGCTTGCAGCTGTCAGCGCAGCCGCCTGGGCCTTCATCAAGACTAAATGCATATGACTATGCAAAGCCTGTGCAAGACAGGATGATTACAGTCTTACAAGCGTGCCTGCCTGCCACTGGAAATTGAGCAAAACCCATATGTGCATCAAGGCGACGTGCAAACCAGAACAGCAGGATTGTCAGCTTGCAACTGTGAACAGCCTTCAAGAGAATTTTTTTGTTCCAGAGAACCTATGTATTGATGGCAGGCAGTGCAAGGTCTGGACCAACATGCTCATAGGGCACTGGCAGCATGGTACCTGTTCAGGTCGACATTTTCTCTGGCTGTGTAGCTGTAGCCGTTGAGGCTCATGCAGTCCAGCTTGCCCTCCAGGCTGGACTTGGCCTGGCTGGTGTTGTCAGGGCAGCGCGGCAACATCAAGCCCATGGCCTGCATGAGAGCAGACTTGCTCAGCTGCAAGTATGGTAGGTTGAACAATATCGTTTTTTTCTGCAAATAGAAATGGAAGATCATAGCTTGATATACTTCTTACGCATTAAAAGAACCCATTACAACGTTGTTGCGAATGACAAGTAGGCAGCATGTTCTCGCCTAATACGAGTATGTTGCACTGAAGTACAACCTTGAACCAGGTAGAGTGGGATGGCGTAGCGCTGGGAGAATCACAAGGCAGTGAAGGATGCAGTGGGTTACAGGTGAAGTGTGCACATGATGATCCGCTGTGACCTGCAGCAAAGGTGGACACAAAGACCTTGATGACAACACACAAAGCACAGCCCTTGTGGTCCTCAAGCCCCATGCCGCAATATACACACCAAGAACCAGCTTCACCAGACAGCAACAGAAAGCCTTATCATCATGTCCCTGCTTTCAGCTGATGTTACTCCTGTTTGCAGCTGACAGCTAACCTCGCACAGCCTTGAGAGGTGAGCATACACCCACCTGCATGTTGAGCTCCTGCCGCTCTTGGTACACCTTGCGCAGCTTGTTGAGGTGCTCCTTGCGGTTGGCCATCAGCTGTTCTTGCTGTGTGGGACTGAGCTTGAGGACCTCCAGCACCTGTGTCCATTTGGCACGCTTCACACTGCACTCGATGTGCGTCAGCTGACCCATGTCGCGCACCATCAGCTCCATCACCTGTATGACAGCAGCTGCATGTCGTGAACTACTAGCTTCAACTTGAATCTGTTATTTGCATACCACTGCTGCACCATGTGCCGGCCAACCCAGAACCATCAACTGAGATGTGTGCGGACCATGCAGGTTTGAGGATTAGGAGACGGCCAAGAGAGGTAAGGCTGTGCGGCTGACCAGCCTGGTGCAACATACAATAGCAACACATCATACTGTCCAAGCCCATTGGGGCACTTGCTCACAAGTGCTTGAAGATTTGCCCACACGAATGCAGTCAGCCAACATACAAGGACTCACACTTTCAGATACACTGACACCAGTACAGGAAGTCATGCATTGTGCTGAACAACTGCCGGCTAAAACAAGCTGGTATAATTCTGCACCTTGATGCCTTCTGCACGCATGGCTTTGCTGCAGGTGCTGCAGCTCTGAGCCACCATTTTGGCCACCTCCTGCATCACTGCAGGGTCCACGCCCTTCCCTGCAAGCGATAGCAACCGCCTTGGTATGACAGCCTATGACTGTGATTGACAATGCAGACTTCTGAGTCTATGGACTGCAACTACAGCCAGTGCTGTGCCATCGTACACAGGTTGTGGTCACACAGAGTACTGCGTGTTAAAGTCACAAGCCCACAGTGGGTGTCCAACATCAGATGTCATCTGAACATGTCATCATTTTGTTCAGGCTTGCATGTGTGGCCCAGTGCAGTCCTGCCTGTTGCATGCCAGCAAAGAGTAACGTGACAAAGTGAGCTTTGGCGTGAGCAGCAATGCAATGAGGGACCAGTAGTCTGCAGAGCTAATATTGTTGTGAATTCGATGTGAGCTCACCCGAGGGGTCCACATTCTGCAGGCCTTGTCGCTCAAAGTAGTTCTTGAGCCTGAGCACATGCTGCTTCCAGTCATGCTGATACGCCTGCACCTCTGCCTCGTGATGCCTGTGCCTGCGCTCAGCCTACAAAAGCAAAACATGCTTTGCAGCAATGACGACACATGTGCGAGTTGAGTGAGCAAGGTGCAGGTACTACCGATGACAGCAATATTCCACTGTGATGTTCACAATTCACTTGCAGAACTCACATGTGATGTCAACGCAGGTAGACTTATGCAGCAGCTCTAAACAAAGTTGTTAGCCTGCATGTTGATGGCAAGAAGCAGCTGCCAAGGGAAAAGCCCACCTCAGTAGCATATGCTGCCGATGGGTCCTCATCAAGCTCTACAGCAGCACACACATCCACACTGCTGTCTGAGCTGCCTGAGCTCTTCTTGCTCTCAAGCTGCTGCTGCAATCGCTCAATCTCCAATTCCTTTTGCTTCAACATCTGTTCCAGTTCTGTTGTCTTGCCCTGCAAATGCTACTAGTTTATGCAAATTTGATAAAGTCTTCAGGAATATGCCTCTGTGGCTGGGCCCGCTTGACCTGATCCAAATGGCAAGCACACAGGGCTAACGTTGTGACCTGACTGTTGTGGAATTTGCCTACAGACCACAGTTGATTCATGCATGCAAGACGCAGACAGTGGGTGTGACCACACGAGATACAATTGGCGCCTCTTGCACATTCTGGCACCTTTCACACCATCTGCAGCCAGTATACCTGAAGCATGTGATGCTGGTTCTGCAGGGTGTTCATATCTTTGGTCTGTGCTGCCAACGCATCTATTGCCTGCTCCATCTCCACAAACTTTTGTTTCCTCCGCTCCCTGATACATGAAATGCAACTCAGAAAATTGCATCAACATGATGATGAGAACTGATCCGCTGATTATCATAGGAGAAAGATTGACTGTAGTCAGCATGACATGACACCAAGATGCGCCACGCTGCTTGCACCGCAAGAGTCCAAGCTTACCTATATCTTTGCTGTGCTTGTTTGTTTTGCATCTGCTGCTTTGGATTCCTCTTTGTCTTTGTATCTCTGGCATGCAGTTTTGAGTTTGTGCGTCGGCTGCTGCCATTTGCTTGCTGATGATCTGCTCCATATGCCTCGTCATCGAATGAGATATCAGATCCTGCTGAACCATTCTGTCCAGGAGACCCGCTGTTGTACATGCCATTCTGGCCAGAAGTTGAGGGAATCGGAGGCATGCCAATTCCTAAGTTGAGACCAGACAGGTTGCCCTGCTGGAATGGCTGCTGTATGGGGACCCCCAGCTGACCAGAGGTGACCACAGGTCCTGGATAGAAGCCATCTGTAGGCTGCTGTGGGAGCAGTGGCTGTTGCTGAGACTGTGCTGGTGTAGGCTCAACAGCCACGGGAGCTGTACCTGGCAGACTGTTGGGCAGAAAGACATTTGCACCACCAAAGCTTGGCAATGCACCTGCACTTTTCATGGGTGCTTCAATCAAACCACGCATGTTGGCAGACACATGGAGCAGCCTCTCCATGTATGAGTTTGGCTTCTAAACGGTTGTCGACAGACTGTCGGGCAGCCTTCAAGACAGCAGCACAAGTGGATGCAAGCTGCTTGAGCTCGACTGAAACCTCACCTGACAACTTCCTTGAGTTTCTGCTTCCTAGTTCTGTCACATAATCTTCGTAAAAGTCTTCGACTGCAGACCAAAAGAGGCATATTGTAGAACAAGATAGGACACGAGGTATATTGCCGCCGTGAGAGCAAGAGCAGAAATAGCACAAGCTATGCTCCATACTGACAGATCTGTCACCTGGTATGCTAAAGAAGTCTATATCGGGCAGCTCGCCGAGCATGTCCACCGAGTTCTGCGGCTGGGACATGAAGGGTGAGGGAGCGTTCGCGACGGACCCCATGGCAGTCGGGTCAGCCAAAGAAGTGGTGACCGGCTGCAGGCCACAAGTCGAGGTGGCCTGCTACAGCGTCGGCAAAAGACAACTTGCGAAGTGTTACAAGTGCTGCCGAGCAGTCTCAAGACCAAAACGTGAAGAAGAGACTGCGCACTTCTTCTCGATGTCAAGCAAGCGCTTCGATAGGCCCTGTCATCAGTAAGCACAGTGTTAACCAGGCACTGCCAGCCAGGCTTCGGCCAAATCAGTACTTTGTGTATTTTGTGCATGCTCAAGGGCGCAGGGCTCAGCACAGGGCTCCCATGAGGGCTACAGAGGGCGCTTAGATTGCTCCATCGCAACCGCGATCAGCCACTGTTTCCCTGCATCGTCTCGACACATAAGCTGCCTTGTGTTTGATGATGCTTTTCGATGGGCTTTCAACCTCCGCCTTGGGCCAGTCAACCTTCTAGAGTCTCCAGCCTCGAGGTAGACAGATTGCCACCAAAGTTGCAAGCGCGTTGCAGCTGCTATAGAGCTTTCGCTTGCAGTGACGATACTGTCAAAATTTCGTTGGGTTGCACCTTCAACGTGAAACCAAACAGCACCTCGATTGGCGCACTCTCAAGCGGCTGTGATCACTTAGGTGTACAGCGAAGAGGGCGCACAGCAGGAGGTCTTTCCTGTAGACGGCAAAGCGTACTATATCTTTGGCAGGGAGCCTACTGCCGTCGACGTCATACTCAGCGGTGCAGGAGCCTCTAGGACACACGCTGCGCTTGTTCATCACGAAGACGGCAAAACATACCTCATAGACCTACAATCGGTACAAACCTGCAAAGAAGCAGGGCCCTGCATCTTTCCTCCGCTGAGGGTCAGGCATCTGAGTTCTGGCTGCTGTGCAGACGCACGGCACGTTTGTTAAAGGCAAAAGACTGCCTCCCAACAAGCCAACCTTGCTCGCTGACAAAACCCCTATAACTTTTGGCTCATCAAAGCAGAAATTCATTTTTAGTGGTGAGACAACTGGTGAGTTAGAATATATTATAGGTCACCACACGCTCTATTCTGCAATGTATGCAACAACCTCACTCATGGCCAGGTGAACACTGCAGGGTCCAAAAGAAAGGCAGAAGCTGTAAGCAGTGGCAGTGCTATGCAGCCAAAGCAGACAGTGCGTGCATCACACCTTTTGGTCAAACACAGGTACTCCTGGGCATGTACAGCAGGCAGTCCTACTACTGCTGCCTTCACCTGCTGGCAATCGATAAACAAAATATCCCATGCAGTATTAAGACAAATGCATGCAGAACATGCTGCATCTTGTATGTGCATATTATCTGTGAAACTTGCAAGCCGCTCACGATACACTTGTACGTGATACAGGGATGTGCGGAGACCGTCATCATGGAAAGAGCCCCAGGTCACTAGATCAAAGGTATGGTAACAAGATAAAATTGTATCAAGCAGCTGTTCGATAAAGCTGATGAAGCTGTAAGCTGCCCTGTCTTCAGCTTCCAGATGATATTCCCTCCCCTGTCACTCTGCAGTGCACGTTTGGGAACTGATATATGCCGCAGATAGAATGTTGTCTTATCTTTGCCATTTATAGCTGCCCAATTTGCCAGTGGTAGTTGCTGTGTATGTTCCATAAGGTGTCGGTGTGCCTGTGACTTGTATGAGTGGTCATGTCTGTAGCACTTGGCTCTGACCTGATCTTTTTTGGTGTAGCTCAAAGCATGGTCTCCTGTTCTGCATCATCAAATAGAGGCATCTTTGTGGCTATGTGTCTTATCTTCTTGCAGGAAGAAGCCCTTGCAAAGATCCAGCACTTCAGGCAGCAGCTGACGTCAGGCCAGTCAGAATTTGCCAAACTTGCGTCTCAAGAAAGCCACTGCAGCAGTGCCAAGCGCGGTGGTGATTTAGGAGAGTTTGGGCCAGGGCAGATGCAGAAGCCCTTTGAAGATGCTACATATGCTCTCCAGGTCATCATCTCACCTTTACATATTGGTGCTGTCTGCTGAAGGTTGCTTACGCGCGAGCCCAAATCGTGTGTGCAATGTTCATGTCACTGGCAGAATGCTGGTGAATTGTTTGTGAAATGCGTGCATCATGTGCAAATGTGGACGATTTATTGAGGTCCAGGTGACTGCTGCAACAGCAAAGTTCCTGCAGCTCCCTTCTCACCATTGCCAGGAGAATGTGGCAGCCTGTTTGTGCGTCTGTGCCTGCTTAGCGGCGTGCCCATTGTTAAGGGACATTGACTTACATGGCCGTGTGGCTGTTTAGGTGGGCCAGCTGAGCGAGCCAGTCTTTACAGACTCTGGAGTACATCTTATATTGAGGACAGCATGACGCCGTGTGACAGCCTGTGCATGTGGCCATGGGTTTTATGCAGGCTGCTGTTATGGCAGCTCTTACGTAGTAAAAGACTGCATCACAAATTTTGTATCATGGCTTATGTGCCCTTTCGAAAGTTATTAATGTGTATCATCAATGATTGCAAGCTGCGGCACAAACTCCTGTCTTCTGACTGCACCAGCGTTGAGTGAACTAACAGTTCATGGAGGTGCTAATGCACTATCTGGTTATGTCACTTTTGAGTGTGCCAATGTGATGTTCAGTCCCAGAGTGTTTGGTTCAGCTGCTCTGATGTGTGCAATGTGTGTCAAAGTGGCAGATATCGTGCACCAGTGAGTCAGGCAACATCAACTTCCTTGATAACAATGTAGACACATGAAACTGAAGAGGCCTATGCTAGTGTGCAAGGCTGCTCTTTTCTGTGCAAGAAAAGTGCGATCTCCGCAGGTTGCAACTCCTAGTGGTTGTTCCCCGGGACGCAATGCGCTTGTGTACAAGCTCAGATTGCCTGATACTGCTGTCTTGGACCTGTATGCAGCTCTCAGCAAGCATCACACAGGCAGCATTGACCCCAGGTGATGCACATGACTAGATGGCTGAGGAGCATGCATGGCATATGCGACATGTCCCATGGCTGAGACACAACATATGCGCCAATGACAAAGATGAACAACAAACATGGCATAGCCCATTTCATGATCATGCACATGATGAAATGTCTTACACCATCACTGCATACATGGTGTCATTGGAAGTACATGGCAAGCTGACCCCAGAGGCTCTCTACACTTGGTTGCAGCAAAACGTTTCAACAAGTTAGATCCTTTTGTAGCCATGTCCACAGAATGTGCTTTAACTTGCCGTCATCTAAAACCAGCATGCAGAGAAGTAGAACCGTGCACATGACGTGCCAATAATGGGCCCTTTGATGCCACTTCAAACAAAACAGCTTCTGTTCCTTCGTCTCTCCTGATACGAATCCTACTGATGCTCAGGATTTTAAGGCTGGTGCAAGTACACCTCATCAACAGGTGTCAGGGAGCTCATGTTCTTCTTTGCTGCCAAACATGCTTCTGACAACACCCAGCTTGCGAACAATGCATCAGCACCAACTGCAGCAAGCTATCCGGCCAGGAGACATCACGTGCCCAGCTGCATCATGCCAGCGCTGACAGGACAAATGGTTTCCTTCCTGCCTGACAAAGGGTGGTACTCACCAGCAAAGTATGACAACTTCCTCAGACGTGTGAATCTTGCTCCATTCGATTGCACCCCCATTGGGCCGATTGGAACGCAGCTCAGGCTTGTTGACGCCACATGGGCAGCAGCTGTGGAGGTTGCTCTGGGTTCTGCGCTTGGAAGCTTCGTGGTGCACAATTATGCAGATCAGACCGTTCTCAGGGTGAGGAGCAGCTGCATCAAGTCAAGTTCCACATCTGCCTCACCATGACTTGTAGGAAGTTTGCCTTCATGAGCCTGTTGTTGCATGACCTAGTATGTTGCTTCTACATGTGCTTTGTCTTATAACATCAGGTGCTGGCTTTTGCCAGCAGTTGTCTTGTCATTCAGCTCGAGCCCGCTCTTTGACAGCTTCATTTGCCGGGTTGCATCTCATGAGCTATCTTGTTCTGTGCAGCTGGTGTGCTTTCCCTCACTGGCTCTACCACTCGGTTCATCAATCAATCCCCATTGCCTGAGCCCTCTTCCCATCTCACCACCGTAAGCCAGGTATGCATTAAATACTCTGGTGTACATTGAGCCTCAAAGTATAGCAACATCGCATGTAATGATGATTCATGCTTGTAACGTAATGGGATGCAATGTGTTGGGATGAGTATGTAATACGACGTGTCTACTTTCCAATGGTGAAGAGCTTTGCCCTTACATGTCAAATGCGAACAGGATCAAATGTACAGCTAGATGAGATGGCAACAGAGCGGATGTATACATATGCGCACCTTTACTAATGACCCACTTACGCACTCTGTCATCAATGACTCACAATTGTTCCCTGTCACCCCGCACGTACCTAGCTCATCAGGAGCTGGAAAGCGTTTTAATTATTATTATTATTACCCCTCTCGCACATCCGGTTGCATCTATGCAAAACAACAAGCCATGCAACTCAACTAGCATGTGCACAATCATCATGATGCTAGACTAGGTGACATTGATCAACTGCAACATAATTATAAAGCATGTCATGGCAAGTCATGGGTTGACTGTTCAAATGTCGTTCATACAAGTGAGGGTTCATCAGACACAGTTGTACATGAGCAATTAGGTCTGGCTCTGCATTTTGCCCTGTGCTTCAGGTGTAGACAAATAGATGGCATATGTATCATGTCGCAATGCATATGTTTGCAAGTACTCACATGTCCAAGTGAAATGCGCCATGTAGTGCTGAACGCTCTCATACAAGAGCTTGACATTCACCGACTGCTACTGGTCAAATCTCAGTGGCATGCACTTCAGCTTATCCGGGCTCAGCTTGAGATACAGGTCTGACTGTTTTGTGGTAACAACAGGAGTTGCAAAAAGTCAGCATGGCATTGCATGTGTCTTGGATGCTGCTCATGCTGTTCATTATGTAGACCCTGCCATTCTGTGCAGTGCCCGAAATTCTTCAAAGAGACACATCACAAGTGCACATGACATGCATGTCAGGTGGTGTGCATGTGATGTGTTAGCTACCATCATATAATATCACAACATGCCTATCTTGTTCTCTGCTTTGTTGTTGCACATCTAACATGTGACTGTTTTGTGCGTACAATGACGACAAATGTATCATGTTAGATGCTGCCATGGACCAGTATTCTCAACGTCCAGTGTCATTAGGTTGGGCGTGCACCAAAGCCGTTGACTCTTTACTTGTGGCAGGCTTCACTGTTGTATGCGGTCATCATTGCATTGAGAGCGCAGTTTGGTAGCGCGCCTGTTTGGGACACATGAGGTCATATCTTGTTTTTAAATGTAAGATGGAAAAAATTGTGCATGTTCATGTTGCTGATGCCTCTGCTGCCTGATACTGAGGATTTGCATACTACCATTATGTACTGCCTGGACCTGGACTAAATGAGGAAGATAAACCCTAGTCTGTCTACAGGGGCGGAATGGGAATTCCATCAAACGGTGCTTCAGCCAAGATGGTGGACATGCCTATAGTCAGGGATACGCAGAGACCTGGATACCTTGCCAGTCTATGTCACAGCCACGAATCCTTGGGGCAAGCTGACAATCTTCCACTGTCATTCTGGCCTGTGAGTGCGCCTTCTTGCAAAAATGGTGTGACTTCAGGGGTTGCTTTTAGTTTTAGCATAGTCAAATAAGCAAAGATGTTCCCTAAACGACTGGACTAGGGACTGCAGCCCTGTTTTGAAATATATGTGTGCATATGTAGTAAGCCCTAGCTTAGTCAGTGTGGGATATGCTGTAGGAATTGATAACATGAGCCGATGAGCATTTTGCAGGCTGCAGTGCATTACGGGGAATGAATGCAGGGTATGCATGTGAAATGGTATATACGTATATAGGTATATGAGAAACAATTTTACACACACTCAAACAACACCTTTGCTGAGATTGCTGCTTTAACCATATCACACCACACAAACATACTGTACCAGCTACTCCATCCCACCCTATGCAATCTGATACCAAATCAATCACAATTATTGTACACTGCATGTGACTGCTGGGTGTTGGGCTCTCAAGCATTCAACTGGCATGATAGGCATGCAACTTGTCCAATTGTGGCTGGGTCCTCTAAAGACACATGGCATGCAGAAAAAGCTCAGTACAGGTTCCACAAATGTGCTACAGCATTGCAGGCGGCAAGGTGACCAGATGCTAAGTTGCTCTGGTGGACAAATGCAGCTGCAGACACACTGCAAGGGACTAAGCTACAGCCGTCTGCTCAAGATGTTTGACCAAAGTCGATGAGGCCTTGACATCACAAAGCAAAAATTGGAGATGCAGCTGTCCTGATCCCGGTAGCAGACTCTCAATAATCCACGTATATGATCAACTTCATATGAATCACATTGGCTGCATTTTTTTGTGCAGCTAAAAAAAAGCTTTACACACCTGGCAGATGCTCAATGACCTAGCTCGCTTACAGCAAAATGCAGGGACAGCACATAATACAACAGTATTGCCACATACATCAGCTCAAATGCAACACTCACCACGGACAAAACGTGGCACAGAATCCATTTGATAAAAATGTACGTAAGCTAGTCTGTGACTGCTAAAGGTTCCTGCATTCCAGCAGCTGCGATATGCTTTTGTCTAAATCCTGCCTTGCAGCAAACGTAGATCTGCAGTGAGCTTTGCTGTCTGCACGCACGGTTTTTCTGTACGTCTGCTGTCCATACAGCACCCTCAATAGACATCCTCGGCTGATTCGGTCAGCTTTCATAGCGGGATCCATCCAAAGAGTTGCATCGATGTCCTTGATCATAAATGCCTCGCAATGTGCCAGGAATGTGTCCAAGCTAAACTTTTCTGCAAACTGTGTCCAAGAGACAACTGCTTCATTATCATGAAACAATACCCACTCATCGTCATTGATTTCCTTAAGCTTAGCAATTAGCTGGGCTTCGCATGTGCTCAGGACACTAATCATGCTGTACTTGTGTGCAATCCGAACTAGCACCCTGATGTCTTCAAGGCAAACAAGGTCAGGGGTTCCGCCAAAAAGACAACCTTTGTACAGATAGGTGAGAACTGTGGAAATCTCTGACAATTTGTCCTCAAACAAACGCACTGATACCTTGCCTGAGGGGTCTGTTTGGTCAGCTGCACGAGATACAGCAGTAAATGCCTCTGCAAACACCTTGGAGTTTGCTGCCAAGATGTTGTTGTGAACAACTAACTCTGTGTTCTCCAGAACTAGGACTGCGTCTGCCATATCTGCAAAAGCATCTGAAACGCCCTTCATGTGGTCTGTCTGTACCGCAGCTGCCATGCCAGAATCTGGCGTGGTAAGCACTGGGCCTATCTCGGGATTAGATGAGCCAGACATGAACCTTGTTTAAGCAACTGAGGTTGATGGTTCCTCCTCAAACACAAGAACTCCTGCTTGTAAGCCAAAAAGTCACCACTTCAGTTTACAGGGTGTGTCACGCGAGCACGCCGCCATCGACACTTTGATTCAAATCCAGAGTAGTGCGGCGCCGGCAAGGCGCAAGGCCAACGGTGCTGACGAGTTGCTGCAAACTGGCTTCCTGACCTATTGCATAACAGGTTGCGCGAGTCAGTGCTCTTTTCTGCAGAGTGTCAGAGAAGATACCAGCTTCGCATCAAATTAAAATTGGTCCATGCTGCTCTACCCCACGCTTCCCTATTGCCCATAGGCGATGTCACGCTGCAGAAGACCTTGTCGGACCTTGCAGCAACGCTTGTAACCAGCAAAAGTTTTGAGAACAGAGTTTGCATGTGGTCGTACTGCAACAAGTTGCACAGATCCTTCCCAACTTGAGGCTATGTCTCAGATAGCTGGGTGCTGGTGTAATGGTGCTGTGCGGTCGCTGGCGTTTCATTAGGGTGTTGGTCAGCTTTAGGTTCGTTAGGTTCAGGTTCATTAGCTTTGGTCAAAGCTCAAGTGGCCGTCAAGAAGTCGTCCACATTGTGCAGCGCCTGTGGTCTCTTCACTGCCTTCCAGCCTCTGTACGAGCATCAGAAAGGTTGTGCACAAGCCTGTTTGTGACAAATCTGCTTACACTCCCTGCCTTTGCGGCGATGGCGGCCTCAACGGACCTCAAGTCGACAAAAGGCGAGACGCTGGTCGTTGGGCAGCCTGACGTTCAGGTCAAAAAGAAGTCCAAGAAGAGCAAGGATGGCAAAAGCAAAGACAGCGCAGAAAAGTCCTCCAAGAAGAAAAGAAAGACCACAGAAGCAGCTGCAGCTGCTACAACAGATGAGCAGCCCAAGAAAAAGAAGAAAAAGTCCAAAACTGACAGTGTGCATAGTAGCAGCGACAGCGAAGACACCACCGTAGCTGCAGAAGCTCCAGTGGCCGCTACACCTGTTCTTGAGCCAGTAGCTCCAGCGAATCCTTTAGCTTTAGACAACTTCAGACTGTCAGCACCTATCAAGTCACTACTTCGAGCCAAAAACATGGACTCCTTGTTTGACATACAAGCCCAGACACTGAACTTCCTGCTGGATGGCTTTGATCTGGTGGGCCGTGCCAGAACCGGCTGTGGCAAAACATTGGCTTTTGTGCTGCCCATCATTGAAAGGCTCAGTCAGGGCTACGATGGTAGCAAAAGGGCATTTGGCAGAGGCCCTAAAGTCATTGTACTTGCACCTACCAGGGAGTTGGCCAAGCAGGTATGCTGCAGACGTGCATGCCCTGTTGACTGTAATTCACTCCAACATGCTGTGCAAGCACAAACAGTAGCGAGCCCGAGCTTGATGCAGCACGTCCCTCTGCATCGGCAATTGGGGCTGATTGTGCTCTGCATTGCAGCACATGTGCATCTGGCAGCAGCTGTAGCATCGGCTCTCCAAAAGGTTGGCCTGCAATGCAACTGGGCGTGATCAACTTGCATGTTATGTTCAATGCTCTATTCTGAAATGATCAACCTGTGCTATGTTCAAAGCCTTGTTTTGTTGTGGAGCTCTGATCAGCAGGCATAACATGCAGGTGCACGCTGACTTTGAGTGGATCAGCAAAGCGTATCAGCTCAGCACGCTATGTCTGTATGGGGGCAGCCCCTACCAGCCCCAGGAGAGTGCCCTCAGAAGGGGCATTGACATTGTTGTAGGGACCCCAGGCAGAGTCAAGGACCACGTTCAACGAAACACCCTTAAACTGAATGAGCTGCAGTGAGTCCCTACTGATGTAGCTATATGCTGCCTATGGAAGGATCACCCAATCTGTACTTGCGTGCCTGTGTTATGACAAAATCTGCTCAGCACATTCCCTGCACACAGCTAATTGGGCAGTTCTCACAATGCAACTGACGTCAAGCAAAATCACATCTACGTGACAAGATCTTGCATACTTGTTCATGTCTGTGCAGTGCCTTTAAGCACTTAGTCTGTAAGCCCAATGCAGGAGTTACTGTCAGTTCCTCATTCTTGCATGCATGCTGTAGGTTCCGTGTGTTGGACGAATGTGACGAAATGCTGAACATGGGCTTTGTTGATGATGTGGAGATGATCCTGAATGCCGGTGGATCATCAGAGAACATGCAGACCCTGCTGTTCAGCGCCACCCTACCCCCCTGGGTCAAGGACATCACCCGCCGCTTCCTGCGGAAAGAGCAGAGGCTTGTGGATTTGGTCGGCACCCAAAAGATGAAGGTAAGCCCACAGAGCGCCATGCATTAAAACAAGACTGATCGCTCTGTCATTTGCATTCTGCCATACTTGCTGATACAGAAACGTCAGCTTGCAAATGCAGATGTTGTGCAAACTGGTTTTGCTGCAAGCGCGATTGGTGTGCTGCAGCGCCCATCAAACTGAAAAGGCTTGACGTCTGTTGCAATGCGTCTGGTATCAATTGCAGCACACAGGATGTGACATAGCAAATTTGTTTGACAGTGTGCATAGCCTCAGCTTGTTTGTGTCGTAAGCATTCTCAGCAGCAGATACCATGCATTGCTGCATGGCAGTACACCAACATCGACACCAGACCCATTGATGAGTATTGTCTCCTATACTTGCAGGCATCGACTAGTGTGCAACATCTAGTGCTGCCATGTCACTGGACACAGCGCAGCACCATTGTAGCAGACATGATCAAGTCGCACGGCTGTGCTGGTCGATCTATTGTCTTCACAGACACCAAGAAAGACGCAAATGAGCTGACAGCCTCCTTGTCAGAGAACTGTGGTGCCATGGCATTGCATGGAGACATCCCACAGGTTGGGACTCCTTACAAGTCGGCTCATTTTCATAAAATTTTGCATTTTTTTCCCACAAATTCACAAGCTTCACAAAAGTGTTCATGTTCACAAATTACAAAATTTGTTCAATGCTGCCTTAAAGTGTTTGCTGACGTGTGAGGCTCAATGTGCTGACAGCAAGTGCTCAGGCAACTTGGCAAGTAGTCAGCAATGCCATATGACTGCAGTACATGCTCAGGGTGCAGTGTGTAGTGCAACATGAACACATGCTGCCTGCATGTTTTGCTGTGCAAATGGCATCGGTATGAGGCATCCTGCCAGTATGCCATGAATTGTTGACATGACACAGACAACACGCTGAACACACCGCACTGCAGAGAGCTGGCAAACATCATGCAACCGGTTGAATCATTACGTTCGTGATGTTCATGTGCACCAAGCCTTCTGGAGGGAGCTGACTTGCGTTGCATCCACCTGAGGCCTGTTTACTAAGCCCGCTTATCAATAATCATTGCTATGATCAGTATCATGCGACCAATTTCACTTGCTGTTGTGCAGAATCAAAGAGAGGTGACGCTGGCTGGGTTCCGAAGCGGCAAGTTTCCAGTTCTGGTGGCCACTGATGTGGCAGCCAGAGGGTTAGACATCAGCGGGGTTGAGCTTGTGGTGCAGTGTGAGCCCCCCAAAGACCCTGAGACTTACATTCACAGATCAGGTAAGATGCGCCTGCACCTGCCAGCCTGGGCGCTCACAGCTTACTGCATCTTCAATTGGCTACTTGCCAGCATGTGCGCTCACAGCTCAGTGCAATGGCTGCTTGCCTGCATGTGCACTCACAGCTTCGTGCAATGGCTGCTTGCCAGCATGTGCCATTCACTCACACATACAGACCTCTTGCATAGGTCATACTCAGGATAACTGCATTCCTTGCCAGCTTGGTTCTGATCTCTGGTCAGTCAATTCTACCATCAAGCAGACAGCAGGTGAGCAAGCATCTTGCACTGGGTCATGCGCCCCGCGTCCCGATCAACCAATCGCATGGTTTGCACAGGCAGAACTGGGCGTGCTGGTAAGACAGGAGTGTGTGTGACCCTGGTGGGTCGCAACAAGGAGGGCCTCATTCCCTTCATCGAGAAGAAGGCTGGTGTCAAGTTTGAGCGCACGGGCGCCCCCCAGCCTGCTGATATGGCCAAGGTTGCTGGTGAGCCAGCCCTCATGCCACAATGTGTGTAACATGACTGTTGCACCATACAAATCATGTACAGTGTAAGTGTTGTGCACCGTACACACTGTTTGTCACATGGTTGCACCATACACATCATGCTGTGTGTGTCATAGCTGCTGCATCATACACACTGCATTTCGCCCTCAGGCGTGATCATCCATTTCCTGCTCACATGCGATCCCTTGCAATCGTGCCCCAGAGCTTGTTTTAGTCCACACTGTGTGCCTGTGGCTGCTACATTGTATTGCAAATAATGCGCCTCAGCCTGACCAACTTTGCTTCGTACCACCAACGAGGAAATGGCTCACGGCAAGGCCCAAACTGCAGGTCAGGCAAATCTTGGCTGTTCAAATTCTGCCTTGCAGTCTCACAGTTGCACCATGCCCTCGTTTGGTAACAAGGATATATGCCGTCACAGTGCGCCATTGTAGAAGAGCTGCAATGCAGTTGCTGTCTCATGCAGCTCTCTCTCCCCAAGCAACTTTAAGTTGACTCGGTGAAGCCAATTGGTGAAGCCAGCAAACCAGCTGTTGACTATCTTGAAGACAACCACATGCATGGATCGTCTCTTGATTTGTGTCAGCACTAGCTGCAGAAGAGAGTGAGGCATGCAAATTTTAGAGTCGTGAAACCCGTCGCTGAGCAGCCTGTCATGGTGTTGTAGGTGAGAGGGCTGTTGAAGCACTGAAGGAGATGGATGAGCAGATCATTCCCTGGTTCCAGTCAGCTGCAGCAGAGCTGCTGAAGGACATGCCTGCTGAGAAAGCTGTCGCCCTGGCGCTGGCTAAGATCACTGGCAACACAGAGCTGAAGGTGAGCACCCATGTAGCAAGCTGTGATGGCTTCACACCACAGCTGCTACACATGCATCGCAATGGCGGTTGCCAGGACACTCAGGCTGCTTGCTGAGCTGCTCGCGCTGCTCACACTGCTCCTTGCTCGACACCATAGCTCCAGACCACTGTGTTGCAACTGCATTGACAGCATTGAATGGCGCTCTGAAAGCAGGCATCCACACCCAATTGTTACTGACTGCCTCTGTTCAGCAAGTACGCTGCATTACTGGCTACACCAGAGAACAATGGTTACAAATCTGTGTGTGTTGGTGACAAATCAGCACAAAAACAACAGATTATAAGCAAGGTTGTCATGCTGAGCATTCTGTACCTGGCTTTCACTCTCAGTGACCCAGGCATACCACCAGGCTTTGCAGATCAACGCATCCTTGCCCACATGTGTCTGGATCTCAAGTCAGGGAACAAGACTGTCAGCAAGCTTTTGCATGTGAGGGATTGTCTGCTGGCTGAAATACATTTGTTATGTTGCTGTGTTATCGTTGTTATTATTTATCAGTATGATTATGATTGTTATCATTATCATTTTGTTGCTGTGCAGGCACGGTCGTTATTGACAGCGCATGAGGACTTCACAACTCTCATGTTCACCTCTCCTACAGAGATCCAGCGGCCGGGACTGGTCTTCTCCTTCCTCAAGAAGCACATGCCCTCTGAGGACACTGTGGAAGAGGTGAAGAGGATGAGCCTGACAGCAGATGGCAAGAGTGCTGTCTTTGATGTGCCATCCAAGCTTGCACAGGTAGCTTGCTCGTCGTGCATACATATCCATCTGGCCATCCCTTTATTCGTTCGCTCAACGTGTATCTTCCCCTCGGGGTGAGGTATGTACAGTCTTGAGTAGCTCCCCTGTATGAGATCCTCTTTTAGCAGTCAGTGTGTCAACAAGCAGGTGTGCTGCTCTTGACAGCATGTTATGCTTGCTAGTCCATTCCACTGTGTACAGCAGGCTTCGCACATTGCGTACAGAGCTTTAGAGCTGGCAGCAATTATGATGCTGTCAGTGTGTGTTCCAAGGCAAATTTTATGGTTGCCCTCTTAGCTTGCCAGGCTTTTGCCAGCTGATCACAATGATAACGACAGGCATCAAGCCATGACGACGTAACAGCATTGCTGCTGGAGCAGCAGCTGCCATCCGCTTGCTGCTGCATGAGTGGTGCTCAGCTGTCTTACATCGGTGCAGCGCATGACTCTGTATGCCTACATGGCGGCATTGACATGTGCCTCTTTGCTGCAGTCATTTGTAAACAATTGCCCCAGCAAGGGTGACGAAGAGGAAGAGGATGTCAGCCTAGCCAGGGGTGGCGGTCAAGCGGCGTACCTTTCAACCCCCCAGGAGCTGCCTGAGTTAAAGGCCCGGGACGGTGGCGGGGACAATGGTTACAGCGGTGTTGGAGGTTACGGTGGAGGAGGAGGAGGTTATGGTGGAGGTGGTTATGGTGGTGGCGGATATGGTGGTGGCGGATATGGTGGTGGCGGATATGGTGGTGGTGGTGGTCGAGGTGGTTATGGAGGCCGCAGTGGTGGTGGCAGAGGTGGTGGTGGTAGCAGCTTTGGTCGTGGACGAGGTGGCTTTGCTCGCAGAGGCCGCTAAGTTTGTTATCAGAGTTGCAATCTGTGAAAAATATAGTCCAGCCTCAGCTACTCAAGAGTGGCTCAATGTTGAGCATAGCAGGCTGGTGAATGAAGACCCTTGCAAACCCAAATCAGGATCAGTGCATGCGGATTGCCAATGCACATTGTTGATAGAGTAAGTGTAGCCTAGTCCTAGCGCAGCTTGCCTTGTTGAAAATGGTCTTTGGTGGTATGTCATAGACTTCAACTGGTATGTACTTCGAGCAGGTGTTCAGCACATTCATTTAATCTTCAGGATATCAATCAAATTGATTATATTCTTAGGTAGGTCGTCATGTTGCTGGCTGTAATGTATTCTGCATGTTTCGATCCCATAAATCAGACGTAGTGCGCGCATCGTGTCCAAAAGTTTGTTCACGCGACTCTTGATCTTAGAGGATGCAACGGGACAAGTGCAGTACTCTAGCACCGGCAAAGACAGGAATAGGTGGTGCTACACCAACACTCCAGCTTGAGAATTTGCCAAACACTTAAACAAGGGAGGCCGGCCATTGGGATGTCCTGCAGCATGTCCTAGCTAGGTGCTTGTGCAGTAACGTGCAACTTGCACAGTGTAAAGCGATGAAGAGGTTGCCCAAATATGTACCCATAAAAATGGTATGAAACGTAACGCCCACATCTTGTCCAACAGCGCACCAGTTTTCATTTTCAAGTTGCGACTCCGTGGTGTGCAATGCAATTGCTTCGAGCGTCACAGGTCCACACGTAGCAATCGCGCCATCTGTACGTATAGGTCACCGGCACATCCGACGATGAAGATCGTAACATGGAATGTGAATGGCCTAAAGGCCGTACTCAACAGGAGATTTGGCAGCATCCGCACCCTCTTGCAGTATTTGAAAGCAGGTATGCTTGCTTTCTCAGCAACAGCCGCAAGATGTTCAGATCACTGCTCAACGGTGAGCATGGTTAGCTTAGTTGAAAGTCCTTCCAACACTACCTGCAGACGTTGTCTGTATACAAGAGACCAAGCTCTCGAAAGCAGACATGGAGCGATTCGGAGAGCTTGCCATCTGCGAGGGCTGGTAGAAAGTCCTGCTACCCTGACAATATGCCTTTTATGTAACTACAGATCACAGGTTACGCAGACCTGATGCCTTACTTGCAGGGACTCCTACTTCAGCTTCTGCCGGATAAGAGGAGGGTACGCTGGGGTAGCTACATACTGCAACACCCATACAGCATATCCTGTCGCTGCTGAAGATGGCATGTGTGGCACTTTAGCTTTGATTCCACAGAAGTCAACTATGGGGATCAGTGAGCGCATTTGCTTCCCAGATGATCAAGCCTTTTGGAACAGGCAAGACCGGTGCTTCAACCTTTGCCAGCTAACCTACTGAGAACACTGGTGGCAGCATCCATCAAACTTCTGCACAACAAAGCACACTGACTGATCACTGACTTGCTGAAAGTCTGGCTCATTCTCACAGGTTCAGCAAAGAACACCTGGAGCAAATTGACAACCAGGGACGATGCATCATCACAGATCATGGCAATTTTGTCCTGCTGAACGTGTATGGTCCAGCTGTGACCAATGAGGACAATGACCGCTTTGCCATGAAGATGGCTCTCTATGAGGTGACAACCCAACAGATGGTTTAGCATGTACACGTCACAGCATCATCAACAGATTCCCCATAATGCACACATCTTCTACACTGCCCTGTCATGCATGCTGCAACTTCAGCCTCAAATGACCATCAATGCATATCCTTTCAAAGCATGCAGACCACCCTTGGTGCAAACCTATTGCAAGTTGACAAGTTCATGAGCTCGCTCAGGAGGGGCCTGCTGCCACTTACGTTGTGTGTACTTGGTCATACTCAACATTGCCGAATGCATGCACATTGGATCAGGTACTGCTCAACCAGATTGAGGCCACGCTAGCCTGCTGCAGCTCATGTCTCCAACCTCTGCATTGAACGAGCTAATACCTCATGGCTAACGCATGAGAAAGCTGGTGCAGGTATTGAAGCATAGAGTTGAGGTCATGCTAGCCCAGGGGCGTTCAGTCGTGCTTGTTGGTGACCTCAACATTGCTCCTTACATGCTGGACCACTGCGACTGGTGCAGCAAAGCATCCCAGCCCTCGGCTCACGCCCACTTCTTGAAGCGTCGTCCTGATAGAGACTGGTTTCAGTGCATCTTGACCCCCGGCGGAGGGCCTCTGACCGATGTCTTCAGGAGATTTCATGCTGGCAGGTAAGCAATGTGCAAAGATGCGCCTGCCGCAGAAGGCAAGTTTGGCACCATTCCAGTTTCTGACAGGCAGCACAGCTGCTACAGTGTTCAAGAATGTCATGCTTCTTGTGTCAAGTAGACATACTGGAAGCCAGGCATGGCAGCAGAATCCGTGCACCGCATCTGAAAAGGTGATCTGATGCGGCAACTTGAGTTGTCTATCTGGCTAGTACATTCAGTCACTGCTTTGTCAACCCCTTATGAGTAAAAAAAAGAGCCAACCTGATACACTCCTCAACCTTGAAGGGTGGATGGAT